>Ga0307963_1000954_pt1 | contig 21194 bp, 30 predicted proteins | sample OrgLakmetagen594_FD_201829 | JGI IMG/M metagenome (GOLD analysis project Ga0307963, IMG submission 201829) | Saline water microbial communities from Organic Lake, Antarctica - #594 | ecosystem: Environmental > Aquatic > Non-marine Saline and Alkaline > Saline | place: Antarctica: Organic Lake... | reverse complement strand
AGAGGGAGAGAGAGAGAGAGATACAGAGAGAGAAGCTCACCTCTTCCTCCTCCTCCACCACTGTGGGGATACCAAAACGGTCCACGATGAACTTGGCAGCCAGCTCCACTTGCTCTGGTGTTGTGTTGAGCTTCCGCTGGCCGGGCAGGCAGGCCAGCAGCCTCTTTTTAAAAGTGTTCTGCATACACGTTCAAGGTAACACTTGGGTTCTAATTGCAGGAACATTTTTCTTAAGTTGCTCAAACTTGGCAAAAAGAAGCACAACATCCTGTGTAGACTTAGAAGAGACTTGCTACTGGCCACTTTGGTCTCTTTGCGACAATCTGTTAATAATCACCAAAGAATTATGGACTGATCTGTGCAAGTTATAAAGAGTGAATAACCTAAAAGTAATGCACCAGCTAGAGCCAACCTAGCTGAGCAGTGTTCCTGACAAGGCCAATATAGCTCGATCGACAAACCCTGTTTACCTATACATACCTAGCAGATTGTGCCAACACAATGCGCATGAACACAGGCACCACGCATGCTCTACACAGCACTGATAACTCCTACATCCACTCACATTGTCCGGCTCATTGTCTTGGTCCTGGGGAGCCTCCCTCAAGCACTCCAGCAGCACTGCCTTCAGGTCAGCCTCGTCAAGGTCCTCATTCATGACTGTCAACAACTTGAGGCTGTTGTCGGGCTCCGCTGGCTTGTCCTCGGCTGAGCCCATGGCCCACTTCTTGAGCAGAGCCTGCACCTGCGCGTGAAACAGTACACATTGCACACGTCATCAGCTGTGCACGTGATCACTTTGCACACCATGCAAGGCGCTCTAACATGTCACGGCAGATTGTGTCAAGTAAACCTAGGGACGGGAGCACTATTAATGTACTGCACCTGGGGGGGTGGTCTTTGCTTTTGGTGGAGCTTGGTGAGCGCATGCTCCCTGCTTACAACACTCTTAGTGCCAGTTGCAGCCAAGGCATGCTACCATGCCTTTCCTCCCTGACAGGTGAGTGGGCTTTTATCAGAGATGCACTTGGTCAAAAATCACCGCACCCCTTTCATCCATCCTGTTGTCCCACTCACCCTGGTGTCAGAAATGTAGTTGGGTCGGATCAGACTCATCATGGAGTGCACTTTCTCCCGGCCTAGTTGGTACATCTCAGTGTGGATGCCCACCGTCTCGTGCGTCTGTTCCTTCACCTCAGAGAAGGCATCGACGATGATAGCAAGCAAGAAGTTGAGCAGCACCATGAACACCTGCATGTGCATGTGGTTTAGTCAGCCAGCCAGGAGGCAAGGAGGAATAGCAGCACTCAAGCACAAGGACAAAGCGCCAAATAACTCCACGTTCTGGAGTAAAACACGCACCAGCAACATATACGTCCAGAAGAAGAACGCGCCGGCGATGGCCTGCAAGCCTCCCAGCTCTCGAAGCTGCTCATTGACACTAATCTCACCCAGCAGAATTTCAAAGCAGGTGTTGACTGAGTCGTCAAATGTCTGCAGGCAACACAAGTAGCTTGCTGTAAAGGCTATTGAATTGGGCAGGATGGAAAGCGTGAGAGCATGCATCAAAGCAGGTAGCATCCACACATCTTGAAATTGCACCTTCAATGGATGAAGGTGCGCTTAATTAAATGAGGCAGATGGTGGTGAAGGTGCGCTTAATTAAATGAGGCAGATGCTTGCAGGTACTGCTTTAATAGCTTGAGGATCGATAAGCAAAGTGCCGTAAGCGCACACACTACAGGAAAGCCGGCACGCCAGCAGGACAGCCACTCACCTGAAACTTTTCAATGGCATTGCCAAAGATGAGGTGGGCAAGCATGGCGTAGCCCACGAACACCATGAAGAAGACGAACACAAAATGGATGAGATCCGGGCCTGCCAGCCACAGAGATCGAGTAACCACGCCCAATCGGGGCTGGAAGTCCATGAGCTTCAGCATGCGCACCATGAGCAACAGAATGTTGATGGCACCTAGAGCAAAGTACCTGCAAGCAGAGTAGGAATGAATTGAGTACGGTAGTTCAGAACAATGCAGCAATCACCACATGTGTGCCTGTCAGCGAGGATGAGGGACTGCTCCCCTTCACAGGCAGCGTGCGAGCATGCGACATGCGAGGTGGTGCGCAGGCTGTGGCGCTGATCGCCTAAAAAATTGGCATACTTGCATGCTCAGATAATCATTGATGTGCCCAGAGCTGAGTGTGTAGAAATTTACACAACGGTAAGCAGATGCAAGGATGACACTAGAAAGCATCAATTAATTGAGGCTGCAGCACACAGGCTCTCTCAAGCGTGCCCACACACGTACGGACATGCACATACACACACTTGCACACACACACACACACACACACACACACACACACACACACACACACACACCCCAACTCACAGGTCAAGCGTTGCGATGAGATCCTCCAGCCGCCCAAAATCCGCCCTCAATTCGATCAAATTCTTGCCGTCATCGGCGAGGGCCAGAAAGTTTGCTAGAGGGTTCAGGGTCGGGTACACATCATGGCGCAGCTTTAAGTCAAACGTACGCTGGTGCACAATCACGAAGTACCACCACACGCTGACACAAGTCGTGAGCAGGGCATTGGAAATGAACTCTGTCCAATTCCAGCCCCGCATGAAGAACTGCAGGCACGCAAGAGAAAGTAATGGTGATGTACTTTCTAGTGTCAAGCTTGTTCTGGTCCAGATTCACCACACACACAGCAAGTCACAGCTCTCTCTTCAATTTACTCCAGCCTCTGTGGGACAGCAGCTCCCGCTCCTATCGGACAGATGGCTCTAGAAAAAGAGGATACTCTTTTCTCCCCCCCATAATTGAAGAGCTCAGGACCCCCCTCTCACCTTGAGAAAGTTCCCTTCCTTCATCTGGGTCTGCACAATCTTCCACAGATTCTTGAGCATCATCAGGTAGATCCAGGCAGACAGGATGATCTCAATCACGTAGCGCGCTTCCTCATTGCGGGTGCAGTACAGCTCAGTGCGCACGGAGTCCAAGCGGTGCTCCACCTACGCAGGCATTAAACAGGCATTGGACTAGCAGTAGGGAGCGAGGATGTCAAGAGGTTCCCCAGGACGTTGGCAAGACCCTTAACCTGTGAGCTCTTTTTTCAATGTTGCACAGGAGCGTTCTGCGCCTTTAACAAGCCTCACCACCCAATTAATGCACTAAAGGTGCACAAGAGTTGATGGGTTTGAGCAACACTGAGTGACCGAAAGCCTCAGACCTCAGAGCCCTGACTTCCTGCCCATGCATCCTGCCCATGCATACACACAATCCATACATTACGAACCCCACCACAAGGCAGTCGTAGACATGCCAAATCCCTCATTCTGATATGCACGTCACGTCTAGTCCTGCATTGGAGTGCTGCCTGGAGCCCCACCTGAATAGATCCACCCTCAGAAAAGAGGAACTTGATAGCAAAGTGGCCAAACACACGCAGCGGTGCGTTGTAGGTCATGAGCTGGGCAGAGACCTGCTTGGTGTGCTGGTCTATGTACAGGCCCTCTTGCAAGTAGGTGTTCCAAGTCTGGGCTTCCTGCTCTGACAAGTTGATGTCCAGGAAGACAGGGAAGCCAGGCTCCTGGAACAGAAGAAGTTTGTATCGCAAGTCAGGGAGAGGATCATGCACGTTGAGGTCCCAGTGCTGGCCTGAGGTATCAATTGAGGTGTGTTGTTATAAACACTGCTTCCAGAAGAAGCACAATTGGGAAGGTAATTTACTCCTGAGCGGCTGTGATAGAATCGCAGCACTGGCCGTCTAGGTGAGCCTCTAGAAAAGTTTAGCACCACTGCTACAGCACAACTGATATAGGACTGCTTAAGCACATGAAGTGGGCTAGGTGTACATGTCAGCCAGCAGCGCACCAGTATCCGCCAACCACCACACTCACCTTTCCTGTCAGGTTCTTGTGGTGGAAGGCGTACGGCAGGTTCTGACTGCTGTACAACTCAGCGCAGAATGAAACAGTGTCAGTCTGCCTGTTCACGGTGATATTGTCGCCCATGGTGATATTGTAGGTGGGGTCCTCAAGGGTGGAACAGTTGTAGAATATCTGGACTTGCTCCTGGTTGATGTCATCAAAATCGGGGTTGAACAACTCTGTGCCGCGCTTGAACACAGGGTCGATGCCGTAGGAAGCAATGGTGGGAGGGCCGGAGCAGGCTTCTTGGATCTTGAAAAACTTGCTCTCTGTGCAGTTCTTGTCGACTGTGCGCACCTGCAGAACGGGATGGGAGGGGGTGCGATTGCGTTACTAATGAGGAGCGGCTAATGGCTTACACCGGTATATGGAATTTCACGTATGGAGTCTCGATATCGTTTACCTTATATACTCGTTTAAAGGGGTACACCCTGACTGGATTAAAGTCCAGTCTAAATACCGCACCACGTACAGCAGCCAAAGTGGGATGCATAAAATACTACATCCTGAACTCTAATAATTGGGAGGTCGTTCATACCCCTGGCAACGGTCCCAACCTTCTCATAAATGGGTATGAGCCAGGGATGTGTCATACGGTAATTTGGGACGTTCAATACGGTAAAATATGCGTTAAGTACGGAATACGCATATAATACGATCGTATTTTTAAGCAATTTCGGGAGTGCCAATTTTTGACCAAAATGGACCTGATTCGCTTCAAAATCACCCAAAAAGTGTCCAATTTTTTCCCAATATATTATAAATTATTAATTTATTGCCCCCGTGAAAAAATCACCCCCCTGCCAGCCAAATAGTCTCGCTTAACTTTGCACAAGCATATCTCTGCACCCACTCCACCATTTCGTGACCTGAAACATGCAATGGATAGCTGAGTATTTGTTCTTTCAGCAGATGCTTGAAGGCTGGGGAGGTGCAGAGACTGGGTAGATATTTGGGCGCGAAGAAATGTCAGGTGGCAAAACAGGCACCATTCTTCACACAGTCCACCTCTTCACACAGTCCACCAATCCGCACCCTCTGAAATTTTTAAATCCGTTTGTTTGGCCTCAACTCTGGTGTGAGTTGGGGGTCATGGACTAAATGGGAAGGAACAGTTGGAAAGAGCGCCCCAATGCCAGGTGTGAAAAATATGCCAAAGATCAACCAGGCCACCGATTGACCCCATTTAAATTTTGTCGAAGTCTTATAATTTGGCCGCAACTCTAAGAGCAAATACCGGGCTAAAACTCGCAGTAGGTAAGGAGCGACAAATATTTCTCTTTTTCCCCTGTGTCCCTTGTGTGAGTGCCTCCCACTCGCAGCGTTCCCAGTACCCCTGCCCCAAATTTGACATTACAGCGTTGTTATATAACATTTATTATGCTTATTTCCTGAAGCAGAGGTCGATCGGGGCAACTTTAGAAATGCACCTTTTCCCTGCCAAAGGGGGTGCAAAATACGCAGCGGGCCCCACAGAACCCACCAGAATGCCAAATTTTTAGCAAATGTCAATGATTTAGATATTACACACATTAAGTACCGTACCAACACTTGACCATGCGCTTTAACTATCTTTTTTGAAGCAATGGAGACGCGCAATGAATATTTTGCTACACTTGAAATCAGGGTGCGCAAACGGGTGCGCAAGCGGGAAATTATTCCGGTGAGAGCCGGTGCGCAATTGTGCGCAATCGCAAAATTAATTAATGTTATAAGTTCTGGGTAGGCAATGGATAGGTATGTGCGTGCCATCCCGCGGGAGAAGCGGGAGGACGATGTTGCGGCTTCCTTTTCAACAGTAACCTGTACCACACCCTTGTAGAAGGAATGCAGCGTTACAGGAGTGCAGCAGCAGAGGCAGAAGTGCTGGGTGACCTTGACAGAGCTAGGGAGTACTATGGGGTGGCAGCTGGAGCAGAGGCAGTAACACAGAGAAGGGTAGCTGCTAAGTGGGAGCACGCAGCTGCGGCAGGCATTGATGCAGGGCCAGAGATGGGAGGGGTTGAGGAGGGCAATGAGCAGGGTGCTGGGTTGCGGCTGTGTGTGGATGAGAATGGGGTAGAATGGGAGAGTATCTAGTTTCGGCACTCAGATTCAATGGATTAGCCCCAGGACAGAGAAGGAACAACAACAGAACAAACATGCGTTCTTTCCTTACATGACCTCAGTAGTGGCTGTAACAATGTACTAGCTCATTGTGGGTTGCGCAATGCTCAAGTACCCGCGCAATGCTGGTACCTGTAATTCAAAGCCATGCAAGCTTGCTGCCGGGGGTCTGTGCAATGGGGTCTGCGCAATGCCCCTGAGAAAGCTCTGCGCACCTCAATTGCTGCGCAATTGGGGGTGCGCAATGGCAAACTTTCCCACTGAAAGGGGTGCACAAACCTCGCGCAATGCACTCAAACAATTCATGAAAAGTCAGAGTGCGCATTGGTCACGCGTTAGTACGGTATTTAGCATTCAGATGAGGTATAGGGGGCTTTGAATTGGGTGGAGAACTAAGTGAGATTGGTAGGGTGGGTTTTCCACGGGGGCGACCTATATCATAGCATTGAGAGCTCACTGTAAGGCCGTTGTTGGGGCGGAATTTGTAAAAAAGGCCAAAAAACGGCAAAAAGGCAAATTTTGCATTCGTATAATACGGCATAATAAGTTTAATACGATAAAATACGTGTTAAATACGATACGGCGTATTATACGAATACGCCGTATGACACATCCCTGGTATGAGCCCATTATTTTGAAAGTTGGGTATGCCAAAGGATCATGGCTGCCATACTGTTTCAATAATGCTGCTCAATTGCTTTGAGAAGCTGGCCATGAGGATGGGCACCTTTAAAATATGCAGCCTGCCAGTATGTAGCTTCACAGGTCACCTTGAATATACGTAGCCCTTCAGTAGCAGTAGGTTTTGAAGCAAATCATCAAGTTTTATTGTCACAAAATAGCCTTCAAAAAACTGTTTTTTTACCTAAGCCAATCGGGTTTTCTGATTTTTGCAGGCACTAGTACCAAACATCTTTTTTGGTACGATCCTGAGCCGATCACTATACAACTAATAAGTCGTAGTAGTTATGAATGGGATCTAGGGAGGAGACAAGAGACAAGGACTTAACATGGAGATATTAAATGCTCCCACTTTGACAGACAAGGAGCTCGACAGACTCCAGCAGTTTGATAGGCACGTTTTAACCATGCCATTGCAATGGAGACTAGCTCAGTATTCCCCCCACACACTCCAGGGTATTGTAAATGCACATAACTGTGCTTCCACTGGGTAAAAAAGAAAGAAGCCCCATGTTTGCAAGTTTTCAAGCCCTGCTCGGTAAGCTTGTTTACTTTAAATCCAGAACAGGGACGGGTTGATTTCCTCTTAGGGTTTTAGCCTTAAGCTGTAAGGCATACCTGATGCAGCAGCAATCCCGAGATGACACGGTTTGTAAGGCCTACGTTACGTTCACGAGCTTGTTTTTCTTGTCTTCTATTTCCATTGTCAAGCTTAATGTGGTACTCCTGCGCGCAACAATACGGGATGACTTTATCTCAGTCAGTCCGAGAGACTGATAAAATATACTGAAGTGCAACGTGTTCAAGCTGACAGCTTCTGAAGGGTGTTCACCGTGTCAGAGGCACGCTGTATCTCGCTATCTAAGGGGGCAAGCAAGCATGGGGCAAGCAAGCTTTGCGGCGTGTATCTAAGGGGGCAAGCAAGCATGGGGCAAGCAAGCTTTGCGGCGTGCTTAGAGATGAGCCGTTTCAGCCTAGTTGCCTGTGTGGTACGAGTTGTCAGAAATACAATTAAGAATAGCTTATTGGTACAACCTAGCAGCTATGCCACATATAAAATTGGTTCTGTTCCCCCACTTTCCTCCATTTGCAACCAGAACTTACTGCCAAGGGCAGCCTGTTGATTGCTGTGGTAGCCAGGTCGTTCTTGCGCGTCGCAACAAGCTTATCACGCCGCACGTCCTTCCATCTAAACAGGGCCTCTTGTGCAGTATTTGAGCCGGAGTCAATGGAAGCTCTAATAGCTTTGAGCTGCGAATCTACGGTAGACTGTAGGGAGGTCGTGGCCTCAGCTTGGCGCTCTGCTAGACCACGAATGGAATCCAGAGCAGCTGTGGAGCGCTCAGCTACCTCCAGAGACCTGCATACAATCACGTGTGCGTTGACGTGTGTTTGCGCGTGGCATTGGGTAGAGTGGTCTTAACCAAGGAAAGGAAGACCCCTTGTTTTATTCAAGACCTTAAATATCTGGTCCAAACCTTTTTCTGCTAGTTCTTAAGCCATATTTGACTCTCTTTTTCTTCACCAAACTTTTTTCCGTCGCTTTCTCTTGCTTGTCATAGACGCTTCCCCTTTTATTTAGCTACGTGTGGTTACAGGCTTTTCTCCAATCTTCCGCTCAGATGCCCCTGAGGCATATATAGCGATGTAACCTTACCTTAAATATCTGGTCACTAAGAAGTAAGGATAAGGCCATAACCTTGGTTTCACTTCTGTGCCGTGCCACACGCAGCTGGTAGCAGTGAGGGTAAACACACTCACCGACTCTGTCGTCCCAAGATTTCATCGAGGCGGCTCTCCACGCGGTTTTGACCGGAGTTGATGTCCTGACGGATCTGTCTGATGATGTCAATCACTTCGTTATCGTCAGCACGCTCTGTGGCCAACTGGTTGGAGATGTCCACTTGTGCCTGTATGTGGAGCAAGCAACCCAAAAGCGATCTCAATTGCAGATGCCGGGGCCTGGGGCTGGTCCAATCTTGTCAGAGTAGCTGGCATCACCATTTCCACAAGAATTCAAGAATCAGCAGGCTTTACAAGTTAAAAGTGCTTTTTGTAACCAAGCAGCACGGAGGATGCAAGGTAATAAGAAAATGTCTCTCACCGTAAGAGACTTCATGTCATCTGTGATACTCTGCTGCCGTCCCCTGATGACACTGATCTGCTCCAGCAGCTCTGAGGTGTCTTGCAATAGGGAGCGACGGGAGGGTTCATCTACAGAGTTCTCCCTTCGGTATAGATCCATCACAATATCGACCTTTGTCTTTGCAGCCTGAGATGGTAGAGCGAAACAATAGCAAAGCTGATATGCATGTCACGTCTCATTCACTGTCCAGCAAGCTTGAGGCACGTGGGGAAGAGTTTGTAGGCTTGTGCACAAAAAAGCAATTTCTTTTCCTCTGATCTGAATTAAACAGCATGTGCCTGTAGCAAATCACCACCACCAGCAAACGCCCATCTCTCTAAGCAACCACCCACCAAGGTCGTGTCACCCTCCACCAGTTCTTCATATTTTTTGTCCACTGTAGCATCTATTTCCAGGTCCCGACAGGCGTCACACTCGCAGTAGCCCCCACGCTTCTCCTGATCACAGTTTTTCTCGCATGCACACAGCTTGGAGCAGTCCTTTTTGCGCGTGCATGGCATCTCGCACTGCTTTCGGTATTCCTCGTTATCAAGCTGGCCCTCCACAGGGCCCTGGCTGTTGGTGCACACAAAAGGCTGCTTAAAGTCAACTGGATCTGTGTCTGTGCACGTCAAGTTGAGCGTAGACTGGGAGTAAGACCCCTGGCTGACCTCATCCACACATTGGCCGCTGTACCCGGGACCACGTCCTTCAGGGTGCATTGCATCGTCTTTGTCTAGCCTCAGCCGCAGGTACGCGTCCTCCCCCCCGTCCCAAGACACACGTTTGTAGGCTGTTCTGAGGCCTTTGACAAGTACTTTTGACTCCTTGCTGTCATAATAGTTGGCCTCCATCTTGAGAGACTCTATGCCTAGGTTGCTGTTGATGGTGCTGGTGCTGAAGCCACCGCCACTGCTGACATCGGCATCAGAATCACCATCCGGGAACAAGGAGGAGGTGCTGCTGCTGAGTGAATCACTTGCGCCAATGGAGCTCAGGTCATCATGGTTTGCTTCGGGGACGGTGTCGTTGGAGATCACCACAACGCCACGGTTCCCTCCCTGCGGCACAAATCCAGGGGTAGGGCAGATGATGAGAGCTCTATCAAAGCAATTACAGAGGGACTGTGCCACTTTACAGCATGCTTACCAAGTTTTAATAATCAGCGTGGACATGAGAGCATCATACAGAGCACAAGGTATTCGAGGGGGACGGCCCCCCTGACTCCTTTAACATGCAAAAATTGGGAAGCAGATGACCTCAGTTCACGTGTGCAGATTGATAGGTATGCCGTGGGCCTTGTGGGTCCCAAAGCTTACATGGCTGCATATCTGGCAGGTAATTTACCCACTTTGGGGCATTAAGCCAACATCAGGGCATGTTTCCGCCCAAAAACAACATAACTCTTCAAAAGGATAAAAATAAGCATGTGTTTGAAAGAAGTTGAAGAACGGCCTTCTTAGCGCCCTTTTGGTTTCCCCATAAGAACTTATTTCAATTTTAACCCAACCCACCTACTCTGTCTTCTGACCTCATACCATTTGATGACTCACAGTCCAGTTGACAATACTTGAGCGTTGCAAATGTGAAAATCGAACATGAGCCACTGGTTGATCTGGCAAAGCTGGGTTTCTGTAGTAAGTTGCAGCACGCCACAATTTGTGAGGCATATGGCCACCAAACTGCCACTTCAGACATGAATGATTGGGAAGTACAACACTTTGCTGAGTACCAAAGTAGCGAAGGCGCTTAAGCCGTGAGTAAGAATGACCCCCCCTGATGGGGAATAGGTTTGGAGGATCCCACATCTTACACACACAGCATTCAACCTGCCAACTTTTGGGCTCCAACTGGCCTCAATGAAAATTATCTTAATTTGCTGGATAAAGACACACTCCCTTACTGCTGGATAAGGAACCAGTACCTTACGGCCAATGCCTTCCCCAATAGGCTTAGCTATGCACATGTTACCTGGTCACCACGCCCTCTTCAATCCTGAGGGACCTACCAAATCGAATTCCATGCAGGGCTTAAAGCCGTTTGAGGTCGCATCGCATCTAGAACCAAATATATTCAGATCCAAAGCCTTGGCAAAGCCCACGACCACCTCGTACACCTGCGTAAGCCAACAGACATAAGTTGGCCAAAACCAAAACCTGCATCCATGAGGCAAAACTGGCCAGCATGACCCTAGGATTGGTGTATGGATTAAGCAAACATTCCAAATAGCATGTTCAGATCTTGGGAGATTAGCGCTACAGTAACATGCATGCCCCTACAAAAGTAAGACAGCTGAAAAGCTTCATAAGGATCTTCAGCTGCAGGAGCTGATATCGAACATGCTTGTCGACAAAACAGTGACCAGAGAGCGACAAGCTAAGTGTACACTGGTTTCAGCGAGCCAACTCTTCCTTACCTTCAAATTTGGGGGGTAAGGGCTATTAAGGTCAGCTGGCACATTTATGTCCAGCATCTGGAGCTGCTGCTCCTTAATTTCTTTGATGCGCTCATCAGCACGATCCAGCATTTCAAGAATGGAAGGCGCATTATCATATATGGCTCGGCGAGAAAGATTCAGGCTGCAACAAAAGCACAAATAAGCATGTGAATGTGTGTTATGTGTGTGAATTTGCGTGTATGAACCTGAGCAAGTGCATTCGTACTAAACATGCAAATTGCACACATGCGCACGCTCAGCAGATGCAAGCCTGCATTGCACACAAGCACACCTGGCTGGAGAGGAACTGTCGAAGATTCCACGTACAAACTGCCGCTGCAGGGCGCCAAGACTGGCCTTAGGCATGTAGGGGGGGTTGTCTGAAGGAGGGACGGTGTGTGTAATCATGTGTGCATGCGTGTGTGTATGTATGTATTTGTGAATGTGCATGCGTGTGAGAGCAGGCCTGTGCACTGTATGGTACGGTACGCTTTTTACTGTGCGTACTGTAACTTTTAAACCAACAGCGTAATTACAATTTTGGCATATTTATTTTTTGATAATTTTAGTTGTGCGGTGTACGGTACGGTGCCAAGCTGGCACTGCCAGAGCAAATATGGCCTCAGAAAGGCCTCTCCACCCCAAAACCTCCCATTTTGCACCTCCAGCATGCTCCTCCTACGTGCTGACGCCACAGAAATGCTTCCCTGACCCCCTGAGGCAGAATTGGGGCTGCATCAGCTTGGAAGAAGGGCCCAGCAGGGAATTGCATGGAAAATTAAAGCCGGACACAGTACTGACTTCCTAATTTATAGTATGTTTAAACCATTAATCGCTGCAAAAAGAATTAGAAATGTCTTGGGCCGAAATAGGAGCCAACAGCCAAATTGCGGTCCAAAATCGTGCTGTACGGTGGCACCGTCTTGTACGGTCTGACACCCAAATTTTGGCCGACCGTGCTTTGGACTGTGAAGGGATAATTCCAGTTGTTACCGTAATTACGGTCCAAAATCCAACTTTATGGCGTAAGTGCACAGGCCTATGTGTGGGTATGTGTGTGAGAGGAAATGACCAGTTTGGCATTCCCCTCCCATGACTCTGCCTGGGAACGTACCTTTCCTTGTACTATCATTGCCGAATACCAAGCCGCCGTTGGGATTCATGAAGATGGGCTCAAACAGCTCTCGCTGGTTGGACTCAATGCCCTTACGCAGTGAGTTGCGTAATGTGTTCCGAGCCTCAATTTTGCCTGCATATGTATACAAAAGCAGATTTTGCTGTGTCATTGAGTGCACTTGGCAAGAAAAAATGGGGGAAATCGCTTTTTTTTGAGCAAATTAGTATCTATGGGATGTTTTAAATTATGATGTGGACCTAGGACCTCCAACAAACCAGTTACTTTGCGCCAATGCAAACTCCGCGAGGTGTCTTTATTTTATTTGTCTCAACACACCACGAGCGGGTCAAAATTCTTTGTGTCAGCCGGTGATATAAGTACCATACGGTTCTGACAAACGCTCCTGAGCGGTTCTGACAAACGTTTCTGAGCGAAGCTGGAGTCTGAGTTGATGCAACCTTCAAATTCTCTTTGCTCATGACACCACCCTACAAGACAGCTCAAGAGAGTTCTTCTTCCCCCTTCCACTGCACAGACCCCCACCTGTTGAGCGCTGATCACCAAGGCGGTCTTGAATCAGGATTTTTTGCAGTAAGCCGACATGCTTCTTCCGCCAAACCATGCCCAATTCGTTCATGGCTGTGCAGACCCTTGTCATGTTGCTTTTGTCTACAACCTCTTGCTTGGTCAAGTCGACATTTGCCTGTGCATGGAGCAAAAAGTATGAGTGGAAAGTCTAACAGGATTTTCTTCCCCACAGATGGACTTCCACGGGCAAACTACACATAAGTGACTCGTCACCATCCAAACTATGACAAATTGTAAGACCGTGTGGCAAATATATTGTGATACAGGGCTTGTGGACTGGATCAAGCGGGAACGGGAAACGATTCTGCTTTTGACAGTGGCTGAATTGTTTTCCTTACTGACCCCTGGATAGGGATCTGTAAGTGGCACTGCTTCAGACAAACCAGGGACAGGCAGACTATATGAAGCACCTGTCCCATACCCAGGTTGCGGGTATTACAGGAGATCGATAAACTAATAAAGAGTTGCCTGCACAGGGTTTAAAATTGTGTAATACCTGAATATGCGTTCTGTCCTTGAAAGGATGCCCCCTGCCTGCCCACTACAGCACCGCACCTGTCCTTGCAATAAATGTTGCAGCAGCTTAACGAGGCTCAATTGCTAGGACAGCAATAACTTGGCTGGTCACACATCACCTCTAATTGCCAATTATTTTGGCTACGGTCTAGGTGTACTAACAGGACACGTACACATTGCAGGAAGTCGGGCATGCAGGAAACTAGAGAGACGTTCAGCCAAGCTGGGGACAGACTTTTTACAAACTCAGCATTTCACGTTGCATGCGCACGAAACCTCAAACCATCAAAGCTCACAGCTTGGTTTCTCGTTCAGTTTGCAACCCCTAGAACACAGCAACACACACAGATGCATTCAGCCTCACCCTTGCTGGCGCATAGGTCCCGTCGTCCTGAAGCTCCCAAGGCGCATCCACAGCCTCGTACAGCACCATGTCACCGGGAGCAGCCGGGCAGATGCCTCTGCTCTGTAGGTCTTCCTTGTCGCTGATGGAGTTGAAGCCCAGGGCAAAGGGTTGCAGCAGTATGGGCACATCCTCCTCTTCCCTGGCACTACCAAAGGTGGTGGTGGTGTTGCCAACCTCCACTTCAACGTCCCAACAGCCACAGGTGGCGTTAAGAAAGGAATCAAAGTAGTACTCTCTCGGAACTTGGTCTTTAGCAATTGCATCCGTGAGTCTGATTTCTTTTTCCACCCATTCATAAAAATCAGGCTCAAACGCTTGGATGACCTCTCCGTTCTTGATCTCCCCGTTGTGGCTATTTAGCAAGCTTCGCCGTGTATTGGGACGGGGGCCGACGAATTTCTTGGCAATGTCCAGGATGTTGAGCTCAGTCTGCTGCTCTGCCATCGCTGTCACAGCTGCTATGTATATGCGGTAGTAATAGGACACACCGACAATCTGCAATGCGAGTGGTAATGAGGTGAGAGGGCATGGGTATACGTGTAATTGTGAATGTGGAAGGGTCACACGAGTGTGAGCTCAGTGTGGGAGGAATGAGTGCACGTTTGCATGTGCACACGCACAATAATTGACCACAGTCAATGGCAGTCGAATCGCGACGCCTGTACGAGACGTCACAGAACCTTGCAGCAAAAAGAGTGAGCAAGGAGGTTTGCTACTGGTGGCTTCCTGCCAAGAGTGCCATTCCTCGTCACATTCCGTTACCTGGCCTCAGCTGCCTCCCTTTTGCCACTCAATGTGGCTTGATCATGCATCGATTTGTACCTGGTCGTAATCCATGATACTTCCACGTGTCTTTCTGAAGATGTCGCGACGCATGACGAGGGTCCAGTCTCCGTCAGGCAGGTCATCAATGATTTCAGAGTAGGAGCCAGACAGGCTGTTGAAGGTGTTATCCTCCTCAAAATAGCAGCCGGTGGAAAATGAAGGCACGGAGCCTTGTTTGGGGCACAGATTCCAAGATGCTTGCTGCAGCAGCTCCTGGAGGGGTGATTAGCATGCGGTGGGGCACTTTGAGAGAGGGATGCCTGATACAGAAAGGCCTAGGCTGCCATGACAAATCTTGTCATGGTACAACCCTACTGCTGAATTTGATGCAAAGTAATGATCACACAAGATGTCCAGAACACGCTTTCAAGGTAAGAGGAAGAAGTTGCATAAAGGAAACATCTGAACATAGACAGGTCGAGGAGTGAGGCACGAAAAGAGCAAGTGTTGCATTTGGGGCTCCCATGGCCTTGATTGACCACTTGCAAGTCATGTACAAAGAAAAATTGGTGGGAAATAATTTGAACGGATAGCTTAAAAAGAGTCTCTCACCGCAGCAGGGATGGAGTTGGAAGGGTGTTTGAAGTCGTGATTGATGGCAATACGGATTCTGGTCAGGTTATGAATGTCCTTGAGAAGACCACAATCTGCACGGCAGCCAAACCGGGAGTACTCGGCAAACTCGTACGGTGATTCACAGACGCCATCACCACACGCTGGATCCACCCAAATTTCCTGCAAAAGGGAAAGGATTGTTATGCCACATAAGGGAATGAGTCTAGCTAAAATCAGTTTAAAAATGATTGCGCAAGAGCAGGAGAGCAGCGGTGGAGACGCAAGCACAACAGCTGAACATCCTCAAAACGGTCGCCGTGCTTTGCAGTTTAGACTTCTAGCATTAAGCATGAGAGTAGCCATGGCATCAGATAACACACAAGAAACAACGTTACCTCAAATATTCCTCGTAGCCAGGAATACAGTTCATTCACGCTGCCCATGACCTTGCCTCCTGGCACCAGCACGTCAGCCAGGGTGCGATGTACCTGAACACATAACGCACGTGCACAGAGGTCTTTTAGACACCTAACACTGATGCAAAGGAAGGCAGAGTTCACCGGGCAGTTCTCATCAGAGAATCATATGGCTTGAGGATTTCTGTTTGGAGGCAGCTTACATTTGAAGTTCAGGTGTCTCCAATTTTGTAAAGCTGAAGGTTGAACAGGTGTAGAAAGAGCCTAGGCGTGGCTCACCTGATGCGAAGCATTGGCCTGTCGCTGGGTGAAGAGGATGGCCATGAACAGTGCCATGAAGCCAAGGAATACAAACAGGTTCCGATAGCCTCGGTAACGCTCTTGCTGCTTGAGGTACCGCAAGTACAGCTCTTGCACGACCTGCGTGAAAAAATGGCATGCTGTCACGCTAAGGTCAAACTTGATTGATGTTGAAGCTAAGATGCACGCAACATGAACAACTGAGTCATTCATTTCAAGCATGTATACGATAAAAAGGTATGCACAGAATTACATAAATGGAACCACACCGTACAATACTTATATCACCGCGCTCTGCGAACTTTTTTAATCCCCTCACGGTGTGTCAGGAGCAATTTAAATAACTACATTACAAGGGCCTCGCGAAGCTGACATTGTAATAAATAAATTTTAATTTAAGCAAGAACAGGGACAGGCCGGGAAAGCCTCCCAAGCCACTCTCCAAGGGGACAAACAGCTTGGAGGCCCTCTCTTGGGTAGAAAGGACACCAAGAGGAAGGGCGTCTTCAATCCCTTCACATGTGCATGCACGCACACGTACCCGCACGCACACCCACGCACACACACACGCACAAGTACGAACACAACCGTGTACACACGCACGCACACACACAAACAAACACGCAGGTAAGCACATGCACGCACACATGCGCACGCACACAAAAACACACACGACACACGTATGGGACATGTATACATGTGTACACACACACGTACACACGCACAAGTGCACAACGCATTCGCGCATGTATGTACACAACCGTAAACACACACGCACGTACGCAACGCACGCTCACACGTACGCGCACGCACGCACACACATGCACACACACATACGCACACAAACACACACGTATGAGCACGCACGCACACGTACGCGCGCACACGCGCGTGCATACGCATGTAGGTGCAGCTCAGAGGGCCAAAAGGCCCTCGCATAGGGTCGCATTGTGTTTATTAATTATGTGTAGCCCCCCTCGCATTGTTCGCATTGGGGTTTATTAATGGTTACGGTAGTGTACGGTACATTTAAATATCTCCATGTGCATCTCTGTGTGCAAGCACACATACTTGCCTGCATGTATGTTTAAGTTATATGTTGCGTTGCGTTGCGTTGGTGTTGCGTGTGCGTGTGTGCATGTGTGTGTGTGTCTGTGTGGTGTGGTGTGTTGTGGTGTTGTGGTGTTGTGGTGTTGTGGTGTTGTGGTGTTGTGGTGTTGTTGTGTTGTGTTGTGTTGTGTTGTGTTGTGTTGTGTTGTTTGTGTTTGTGTTTGTGTGTGTGTGTGTGTGTGTGTGTGTGTGCGCGCACGTGCGTGCGTGTGTGTGTGTGTGTGTGTGTGTGTGTGTGAGTGTGTGTGTGTGTGTGTGTGTGTGTGTGTGTGTGTGTGATAAACTACATCAATAAGAGGAACACAACTGCTAGAACATATTCGTCGGGGTTAATAAAGATCACCCACCCAGGCTTACAGTGTGTATTCCGACGGTTAACGCATGTGAGAGAGCCAGAGAACCGCAAACAACCGAGAGAGCAAACACAAGAAGGATTGACATGTCACGCGCAATGCGCGGGACTCTTGGCATGTACGCTTTATATCAAGCTGTATACCGACCTGCTGGGCGTGGTGGGAGTCGGGGCGGGGCTGGCGAGCTACCACTCCTCCCTGCGCGGACATAGTGGAGCCAACGCGGGACAGCTCGTACAAGTACGCAGACATCGGGACAGGATGATGCAAAGGGTTGTGTATTATGGAGCGACAATACCGCACGGGTGCAGACAGGAAACCGTCGATTGACTTGGGCGGGCTAGCGTGAAAGCGTGAAAGACGACCGGCAGGACGCGCCGTGTCCACCCATACTCACGCAGGGTCACACACGCAGGGTCACACACGCAGGGTCACACACGCATTTTATACGCCCCCGAATGTGAGAGAGAGAGTGTGTGTGTGTGTGTGTATTTATGTGTGTGTGTGTGTGTGTGTGTGTGTGTGTGTGTATTTATGTGTGTGTGTGTGTGTATTTATGTGTGTGTGTGTTTTTTTTTGTGTGTGTGTGTGTGTGTGTTTGTGTGTGTGTGTGTTTGTGTGTGCTTGTGTGTGTGTGTGTGTGTGTGTGTGTGTGTGTGTGTGTGTGTGTGTGTGTGTGTGAACAACCCAGAGCGATTAAGTAATTGCTCGGTGCTTGCTTGCACGTGCTTGCATACTTAATTGTCCCACACCATTTCTACTAGGTTAAACAGACATGCACAGTGGCGATGACAAGACCACACAGGGAGCATCCACATACAGGGACTGCACATGGCGCGCACACAGGGACTGTACAGGAGTGCACACTTGCATCATACAAACAGCTTGCAAGGCACTAAGTTCAAACCAGCCCCACCCCCGCACCTCCTCACTCTCCACATCATTGAGAGCATGCTCGTCAGCTGTATGAGGGACTATGTGGGCTTGCCCGTCCGAAGCAGCAGCAGAGGGTGGTCGCCGCATGCTTCCAGGGAAGGGGCGGGGATTTTCGTCCCGCTCCTGGCTTTCCCTCTTTAAGGTGCCTGTCCTTCTCATGCTGGCGCCAAACATGAGTCCTTTAACTTTGTCCGATTGGTCAGGGCTAAAATGGATCCATTCCAGACGCTCGATTCATATTTATATATTATTTATGTGTGATGCAAAGCAAATTTGCTTTAATGGTGGGTTGGTCCTATTTTTATGGCGACATCTATGGCAGTCATGGCAGGTAACCCCGCTGGTGTAAGGATGACCGATTTCCCTGCAAGGTGGAGGCCTTTAACTTGCCGTGAAAAGGATAAACTCCGGTTCTGCTCCAAATAATTCCCTCTTTGAGAGTCTTGTGATTCACCTCCTGCTCAGTCACCTGCGCTCTTCAGCTGAATATTTTGACCACCCTCCAAACCTGACCCAAAATCACCGGGACTAAAGCAAAAGTCAGAAAATAAATTCATTTATAGAATGCATCTATTAAAATTTCGATCTATTGAATTCATTATTATAGAATGCAACGCGGACTCGGCCTCCCTCTGCAACCCAAGTTTATGCAGATTGGTGGCAGTAAATACCCTCAGTCCCTCATGTGATGACACTGATGCATCCCTCCCCCCCCAAACACACACGCACATGTGCACGCATGCTCGCATGCACACACACACACACACACGCACGCACACGCACACACACGCACGCACGCACGTGTACACACACACACACACAAACGCACACATGCACACGCACGCACGCACGCTCGCACACACGCACACATACACACATGCACGAACACACACACTCGCACGTGCACACGTGTACACACACACACACACACACACACACACACACACACTCACACACACACGCACACACACATACACACACATGCATGCAGGTCTGTAGGCAAAGCTCTTTGTCTGCAAACGGAACCAATGCAAGGTAGGACTTGCTTGAACACTCAGGCATGTTTTGTCCGTGTACAATTACCTACGTTGGAGGCAGATGCTGCTTGGCTGTAAGCATGCGCTGAAAAGCCCACTAATTTGGGTAGATGAAAGGGGGATTAAATTCCAGGGTACTCAGATCCAGTCGATTCTTTGTTGCTCACATAATAAGAGATCAGCAAGTCCAGCTATTCACGTTTCAGAACAGAAAACTTAATCTTGTTGCATTGCAGAACACATTTTCTAACGTTGCAGAAAACTTTATCTTGTTTTGGCAGTAAGCTGAAAAGCCCACTAATTTGATTTTTTTGAAATGGGGGTTCAAATTCCAGGGTACTCAGATCCAATCCATTCTTTGTTGCTCGCATAATAAGGGGTCAACAGGTCCAGCTATTCATGTGTAAGAGCATGAAATATGCCTGCCTCCCCTCCAGTCGTGTTTTGGCTGTAAGCATGTGAGTGTGTGTGCTAAAAAGCATTTTAAGAGTAAACATCAAAGAGGAGCAAGCGAGTTGCCACCGGCAAACCAATATGGTGTCCGTAAGCCCAGTAACCGTGATTACAGATATCAAGCACCTTCCATCAAGCATGGAAGCCAAAGGCCAAAAGAGAGAGCAGAGGAGAAGGCAGTTCAGGAACTAGAGGACTATCAGGGTGAGCCTGACGAGCCTGACCGGCCATCCGTGCAGGCAGAGCGATGCAGGAGGCTACAGGATGCTTGGGCAGCCGTTACGCCAGGCATGCGGCAGTCATATTTTAAAAACAGCCAAGCATACCTTCACACTTTCCGTCGACGTTGTAAATATAGGCTACTGTGTCAGTGTACACTTCAGAAAGCATAGTGTCATCTGGGGAGGATAGGGTTATCTTTTCTTGATACTCCATGAGATAAATGGTCGTGATCCAGTTCTCACAATGCCCTGTGGCCGTAATGTCAGCCTGTGGGTTGGTGGGTTGAGTGTCAAAGCTAACTTTGTTCCGAAGATCGACATTGTAGGGCTGGTAATTGTTGCCCTCTTGGATGGCAGAGAACCCTTGTTTTGGAAGATCATTTAGGTGTTCATCTGGTGCGGGCTGAGATAAGTTTGGTGCCGTGATTTGCTCTTCAAACTTATTGAGGCTCTGCTTGGAGCTTTCACACGTGTTTTTTAGTTTTTCTGGCTCCCAGGTTGAGACTTCCACAATCTCTCTTTTCTGAAAGTGAAAACGGCTTTCCTCATTTGGGTTCAGATTGATACAGGCAGGGTAGGCCCATGAATCATTGGCGTCAATATCTTCCCTTTCAGTGGCCAAGCCTGCAACCCTCTTGATCCCCATTGATTTTTTCTTCCTTATCGCGGTGAAGGAGCTTTACGGTACTTGGTACCAAAGTGGCTCTATTTCCTTATTTAATGTGGGGAGTGGCTTTCACTGCCTGCGTAGTTTTTTCTTTTTTAAGAGCGGTGTTCTACATTTTCGCACCAGAACAACATCAAACTCAGTTTTTTTACTACATGGGCTGATTGTTCTCTATGAGCGGGCCAGCAGTCGCACGCCTTGACTGAAGGGGTAAGGGTAAGGGGTAAGGGGTTACACAGCTATATCCGCCAGCGAGGGCAGTTGAGCTATAGCATTAAAAAGCCAGCTTCAAGAAGAGAAAGAGGCCAGACTGAACAAGACACCTGAAAAAGAAGCTAGAGGGAACATGAAACTGATGTATGTAGAAGAGAAAAATGAATAGAGAAAGAGAACGTTTGTTTTG
>Ga0307963_1000950_pt1 | contig 21215 bp, 29 predicted proteins | sample OrgLakmetagen594_FD_201829 | JGI IMG/M metagenome (GOLD analysis project Ga0307963, IMG submission 201829) | Saline water microbial communities from Organic Lake, Antarctica - #594 | ecosystem: Environmental > Aquatic > Non-marine Saline and Alkaline > Saline | place: Antarctica: Organic Lake... | reverse complement strand
TACATAGCGATCGTACATCACGATTGTATGCATCACCCAATCCAAGCTAGCTGAACTGCCAAGTACTCGTACATTGCGATCGTACATCACAATTGTATGCATCACCCAATCCAAGCTAGCTGAACTGCCAAGTACTCGTACATTGCGATCGTACATCACGATTGTATGCATCACCCAATCCAAGCTAGCTGAACTGCCAAGTACTCGTACTTCGCGATCGTACATCTCGATCGTATGTATCACCCAATCCAAGCTAGTGCATTCTTGGACATGTTATACACACGCCACTGCCTGCAAGGTTGCAAAAGGCCCTTGGTCCGACTGTAGTTCCTCTAGGCTATGGTATATGTATAGGGTTGGCCAGAACCGTATATACACTGTATATGACCGTATATTTGGTGATTTCCCTGCCTAAAAAACCGTATGTACACCGTATATATATGGTTCTGGCCAACCCTATATTTGTATCAAGCTGTCACTCCTGGACAGCTGCTTGTGGTCCCATATCACACTGTCTGCTGCAAGGTTGCAAAAAGCCTGTGGTCCAAATTGTGTGGCTGCCAACTGTTTGACGATTTATCTAAGCAGCTGGCAACCATAATTGCAACTAGATTAACCTGGTTCTTGATCAGCCACTCAAAATGAGCTGTGGCTGTCTAAACCTAACCTATCTCATAGCATACCTTTGAACAGCTGACCGGAGAGAAACGTTTTGAATGTCTGCACACGTGCAGTTTGGGCACCTTTTTGCGCGCGGTGCGACTCGTGAAGCTGCACTCCGCAGCCTGGTTGTGACTCTACGAGATGTGGTGGTGCGTGGGGAGATACGCACCATCCTGGACTACGCCACAGACATGCTGCAGGTGCTGACGCTATGCTGAATGTTGTACACATAATTTGTGGTATAGGTAACATATTACACAAATATTATAACGTGTTACACACATTTTCTTTGTCGTGGTTCTGGGCATGCTACAAACTCGGTCACGCTTTTTGTCGATAATAATATTGTGCACTTATTTGTAACATTTATGGCAGTGCTGTGTAACTTCCAACAGCCCAGACCCTTTGGGCTGCTTGTCTCCTGAAGGGGCTCAATGAAGAATGGTAAACTGCAGCACGTCTTTGCGCGTGAACGCAGCATGCGTCAACGCAGCACGTCTTCACGCGTAAACCACAATCAATTTTCACGGAGAAAGGCTGTTACTTGGTCCCGGGCTCCTTGGAGGTCTTGCCTGGGGTCCTCAGCGCGTCTTCACGCGTAAACCACAATCAATTTTCACGGAGAAAGGCTGTTACTCGGTCTCGGGCTCCTTGGAGGTCTTGCCTGGGGTCCTCATCACGTCTTCACGCGTAAACCGCAATCAATTTTCACGGAGAAAGACTGTTACTCGGTTCCGGGATCCTCGGAGGTCTTGCATGGGGTCCTCATTACGTAAGCCTTCAGTGAGAGGACTGCGCGATGAGGACCCCTGCCTTGGTGCTTGCAAAAAGAAGTGGCTGCTTTTTGATTGCAAGCACCACTCTCCACCTTCGTTAAATTGAAGTATTTTAAAGTTGTATCAGAGAGTGTATCTTCCTCTCTAAGCAGAGAGGACAAAATGCTCTCGGATATAATGTTAAAATAACTTCAATATAACTGTCTTCACCTGAATGCTTGTCTTTGCTGTGTCAGAACAATGAATGCAAATCGTCATTCCAACTGAAGACCTGAATTCTACGTGCGCAAACCCAAACCATTACACTACTTGCACTCCCTCCCTCCCCTCATACCAAGCATTGACTCGTAAGTGACGCCATATTGCCATGTTCACAACACTCGCTCACACAACACCCACTGAGCACTGAGACCAAGCTTGCCCTCAACACTCGTCCAAACAGCACACACTGAGCACTGAGATCAAGCACGTCCACAACACTCTTTCACACAACACACACTGAGCACTGAGACCAAGCTTGCCCACGACACTCGTCCAAACAGCACGCACGAAGCACCGAGTATAGGAAGCATGCACACATTACTCAATCACACAGCACCCACTGAGCACCGAGACCAAGCACGCCCACATCATCATTCAAACAACACAACACCCACTGAGCACCGAGACCAAGCACGCCCACATCACTCATTCACACAACACTTTTATACAGAGTACTGATGTGGTAAACAACACCCTGCACACTGGCTGGCTGGACGCGCGTATCGCTCAATGTGTGACCGGCCCTGCTGCTCGCCCTCCCTGGCACTTGGCTGTCGTGGCGGGAGCTGTGGTGCGCGCCTTTGAGCACGTAAGTGTTTATTAGGAGCTGTAATGCGCGCCTTTGAGCATGGAAGTGTTGTGGGAGCTGTGGTGCGCGACTTTGAGCACGGAAGTGTTGTGGGAGCTGTGGTGCGCGCCTTTGAGCACGTAAGTGTTTATTAGGAGCTGCATTGCGCGCCTTTGAGCATGTAAGTGTTGTGGGAGCTGTGGTGCGCGCCTTTGAGCACGTAAGTGTTTATTAGGAGCTGTAATGCGCGCCTTTAAGCATGTAAGTGTTGTGGGAGCTGTGGTGCACGACTTTGAGCACGTAATTGTTTATTAGGAGCTGTAATGCGCGCCTTTGAGCATGTAAGTGTCGTGGGAGCTGTGGTGTGCGCCTTTGAGCATGTTAATGTTGTTGGTGCTGTGGTGCGCGCCTTTGAGCATTTTAGTGATGTGGGAGCTCTGTGCGTGTGCGTGTTCAGAAACAAAAGTGTCGTGGCCTTCTGAAAACGTGTGTGTTTGAAGGTTTGCTGCCGTGCACACTTTTTGAGCACAATGGTTGTAATCCAATATATTATTTTGAGCCAGTACTGTTCACTGGGACTATGTCGGAATCCTCATTTTCGGGTCTCTGCCTTTTATAGCAATCAGAAGGTTTAGCTTTAGCATGCCCTTGGTGTGACATCAGTGGAACTTGCAAAATGGTGTTTTCTAACTTCAAATGATTTGCTTTGGGCTGGCCAAAAGTTCAAATTGCGGTTTGCGCATCACCAGAGGATATTACAAGGGTGGTGGCTCTGAGCAGTAACACAGGAGGCGCATTACCAGAGGATATTACAAGGGTGGTGGATCTGAGCAGTAACACAGGGGGCGCATTACCAGAGGATATTCCAAGGGTGGTGGATCTGAGCAGTAACACAGGGGGCGCATTACCAGAGGATATTCCAAGGGTGGTGGATCTGAGCAGTAACACAGGGGGCACATTACCAGAGGATATTACAAGGGTGATGGATCTGAGCAGTAACACGGGAGGCGCATTACCAGAGGATTTTACAAGGGTGGTGGATCTGAGCAGTAACACAGGGGGCGCATTACCAGAGGATATTCCAAGGGTGGTGGATCTGAGCAGTAACACGGGAGGCGCATTACCAGAGGATATTACAAGGGTGGTGGCTCTGAGCAGTAACCACAAACATGCAGGGTCGACCAAATCACAAATATTTTACATATGTGCAGTGTATACATGCACAAATATGTGCAATTGCATGTAATGTTGGGGAATTGAACGGTATGTAATGTCGGGGAATTAAACAAAAAGAAGCTGTGGTGCGTGTCTTTGAGCACGCAAGTGTTGTGGCAGCTGTGGTGCACGCCTTTGAGCACGTAAGTGTTGTGGCAGTCTTCCACCTACCTGGCTTTCATGAGTGTCCAATCTATCATGGTCGCGTTTGCAGATCAGTGCCCAGTCCTCCGCCTACCTGGATTACGTGAATGTCCATTTTAACTTGGTTGCGTATGCAGATCAGTGCCCAGTCCTCCGCCTACCTGGCTTACGTGAATGTCCATTTTATCTTGGTTGCGTATGCAGATCAGTGCCCAGTCCTCCGCGTACCTGGCTTACGTGAATATCCATTTTATCTTGGTCGCGTTTGCAGATCAGTGCCCAGTCCTCTGCCTACCTGACTTACGTGAATGTCCATTTTATCTTGGTCGCGTTTGCAGATCAGTGCCCAGTCCTCCGCGTACCTGGCTTACGTGAATATCCATTTTATCTTGGTCGTGTTTGCAGATCAGTGCCCAGTCCTCCGCCTACCTGTCTTTCATGAATGTCCATTCTATCATGGCCGCATTTGCAGATCAGCGCCCAGTCCTCCGCCTACCTGGCTTACATGACCAAGGGCCAGCTGCCTCCTGACAACGTGGCCATGTCTTTTAGTGATGCGCTCATCATCAGTGAGTGCCAATGTTGTCATGGTGATGGTGCAGGAGGCATGGTGAGTGCCAATGTTGTCATGGTGATGGTGATGGTGATGGTGATGGTGATGGTGATGGTGCAGGAGGCATGGTGAGTGCCCATGTTGTCATGGTGATGGTGATGGTGATGGTGATGGTGATGGTGATGGTGATGGTGCAGGAGGCATGGTGAGTGCCCATGTTGTCATGGTGATGGTGATGGTGATGGTGCAGGAGGCATGGCGAGTGCCCATGTTGTCATGGTGATGGTTTCAGTGATGCGCACATCATCAGTGAGTGCTATTTTTTTTTATGGTGATGGGGCAGGACTAGGGTTGGCCAGAACCGTATATATACATCGTATATGACCGTATTTTTGGTGATTTTCCTGCCAAAAATACCGTACATACACCGTATATATATATGGTGATGGGGCATGTGTGATATGAGCACGCGTGCTGTTCGTCAAATCCTAAACATCTTGCCTGGCAAATTATGGCGGTAGCACTCTTCTTGCACCGATGCCAGTTGAATGGATGCTCGGAACGTTTAGAGTCAAAGGTTGTTGGTGTGGTGCTGCACCTGAGATAGGTTAAGATATGTATAAACCATTACAATAGACAACTAGCTGCTTGGTGTGCGTCAACGAAGAAATGCTTTTGAAGCACAATGAAATTAAGCAGAAGCAAACACAAGTGGTAGAGTTTTTTTACAGGTGAGTTGAAGGAAATGTAAGGCAAAACCTTTCAGTCGATGCTGAAATTAAAATGGAAAAATGTGCGTAACATACCAATGTTGGAGAAACGGTGGACTTGCTGTCATCAGAAAAGACCCAGGAAAATGCCAGCGTCTTTTCTGTTGACAGCAAAACGCGTTGTAGACCTGGCTGCTGTGAGACTTCTTCAGGACAGGGGAAGTAACGAGCACGGTTTGCCCAATGGCTAGAACAAAATCGTAACCCACCTCGTTTACTATTGCTGATCTGCTTACAAGAACATGTTGAAGATGTACATTCTGCAATGCGCTTTTTTAACTTTTGCTGCAAACCAAAAGTCATAAACACCGCTTTGCAGAATGTATGTCTTCAACATGTTCTTGTAAGCAGATCAGCAATAGCAAATGTACAGTGCCACAAAGATGCACATTCTGCAAAGCGGTGTTTGGTAGTTGTGGTTTGTTGTTGTCAACAAACCCAAAGTCCCAAACACCGTCTCAAACACCGGAATTCCTTGACAACAACGACAAACCAAGGCTTTGCAGGTGAATTTAAGAACAACAGCACCCACAGGTGGTAGCAGCTACACTGTGCAATTAGCAGCACTCACAGGTGGCAGGTGGCACTCACAGGTGGCAGCAGCTACTCTGTGCAAGTACAGCGCCGCATCAACATAACGAGTCCCTTCATCCAGACAAGTGTACACAAACTTACACAGGTGGCAGCCACTACACTGTGGAAGTACAGCGCATCAACGTAACGAGCCCTTGACACAAGATATGTGTACACACATACACACACACATACACATACACATACACATACACATACACACACACACACAGGTGGCAGCCGCTATGCTGTGCAAGTACAGCGCCGCAGCCCAACTGCTTTTTGTGTGATCCTGAACGACTCATCATCTGTTGAGGTCACCACGCGCAAGATGGCCGGTGGCGCGTTTCTGATGCAGGTCCGTGTTCCTGATGCAGGTTAAAGTTGCTGATGTGTGAAATGATTAGAAATGTTTGTAAGTTTGCGACCTCTCAACCTGTGCGTTATTTGACCTACTTGATCTGAACACATACGTTTGTGCAATTGCGATCCTCTAAACCTGTGCGTTATCCGACCTACTTGATCTGAATACAAACGTTCGTGCGATTGCAAACCTCTCAACCTGTGCGTTATCCGACCTACTTGATCTGAATACAAACGTTCGTGCGATTGCGATCCTCTCAACTTGTGCGTTATTCGTCCTGTTTGATCTGAACACAAACGTTTGTGTAACCTGTGTGTTACCTGATCGGCTTCTGCTGCAAGAGCCCTGTGCTATTTGTCCACTGCAGCATGTCACATTGCCCACTCTCACAGCAGCTGTTTCTGCACGCGTCCAAAAACAGATGGGGTTTTGTACCAGTAAGTTAGACATCTGTCTGTTGCAAGGTTAATTGCCTACTCGCAATGGCCTGACGGCATGATTTTAAATTGCAAGTACATGGTTCTTATTTACTTGCTTACTAGGAGAACAGTATCATGTCAAAATCAAGACTTGACAGACATGGCATGTGGAGTTTTGCTGCTGTTTGTGAAGCCTCGGTGCAGATGCATGTGCAATATATGCAAAAGCCTCAGTGCAGATGCATGTGCAATGCGTATAGAAATGCAAACTTCAGCGCAGATGCATGTTAAAATACAATTTTCGATCACAGGTGAATGTTTTTGGATCACAGGTGGATGTTTATTGAACCACAGGTGCATGTAAAATTACAGGTTTCGATCACAGGTGGATGTTTTTGGATCACAGGTGGATGTTTATTGAACCACAGGTGCATGTAAAAGTACAGTTTTCGATCACAGGTGGATGTTTATTGAACTACTGGTGCAAGGAAAATACATCATATGTTATATCGCACAAACACATGTTTTTGGGTTGCAGGTGTGGATGGATCTAATGTTTTTTGGATCACATGTGGATGTTTATTGAACCACTGGTGCATGGAAAATACATCATATGTTATATCGCATGTTATATCGCACAAACACATGTTTTTGGGTCACAGGTGGATGGATCTAATGTTTTTGGATCACATGTGGATGTTTATTGAACCACGGGTGCATGGAAAATGCATCATATGTTATATCGCACAAACGCGTGTTTTTGGGTCACAGGTGGATGGATTTGATGTTTTTTGGATCACAGGTGGATGGATCAAATGTTAATTGGATCACAGGTGGATGGAAAATGCATCATATGTTATATCACACAAACACATGTTTTTGGGTCACAGGTGGATGGATCTAATGTTTTTTTAAATCACAGGTGGATGGATCAAATAGGATGGATCAAATGTTAATTGGATCACAGGTGGATGGATCTAGCCACATTGTACATGTGGAGGAAGAGACAGGAGGCACCCGTCTGGCCATTGATGCATCTACGTGCCTTTTGGAGGCAGAGGCTGATCCCTCGCGACTCATCTCTGCCTCGCCAGGTGTGTTTGTGTGTGTGTTCGTGTGTCTGTGTGCTTGTGCGTGGGCGTGCGCATGCGCACGCGCTTGTGCGTGAACGTTCATGCACGTGTGTGTCTTTGTGTGCATGCATGTCTTTGTGTGTGTGCATGTGCATGTGCATGTGCATGTGTGTATATATAGTGGAGAGAGAGTTTGTGTGTGTATTTGTGTGTATGTTGGTGTGTTTGTGCGTGCAAGGTGCGTTGCCTTTCCTTTAATTGCACGCTACTAGGTGTTTAGTGTATAATCTGATGTCTTGCTCCACAAAGGTTTGTGGGAACTCTAGAACTTGCTCTTGTGTGTTGTTATTGTGTGTTATGGAATATCTGTGGAAAATCCCAGAGGGGGGCAACTGAAAAAGTGCCCAACTATCAAGGTGCCACTGCTCACACACCACTTCATCAAATGAGACCCAATCCAGCTTCAAACTGAAGCTGACAAAGTAATCGTGGAGCAAGGTATGTCGCTCTGTGTATAGATTGACAGAATTAAACACACATAATAATAATAATTGTGGAGCAAGGTATGTCGCTCTGTGTATAGATTGACAGAACTAAACACACACAATAATAATAATTGTGGAGCAAGGTATGTCGCTCTGTGTATAGATTGACAGAACTAAACACACATAATAATTGTAGAGTAAGGTATTTCGCTCTGTGTATAGATTGACAGAACTAAACACAAGCTAGAATACCTGCACCCTAGATCGGTGGGAAATAGCATAACGATTTTCATTTCTTACCAGCTACCTACTGGCAAGAAATACTGTAATTTTCTTCCAGTTCCCTGTTTTTCATTGGTAGGATCAGAAACATCAACATCAAAAGTCACTTAAAATGGTGCAATGGGTGACCTTTTACGAAGATTCAGCAGCAAATGGTGGGGTGCACACCACACCAAACTTGGCATGTGCAGCAAAATTGGAAAGCTCGTATTTTACATTTATGGACATTTTGTATTAGATCACAAGAATTTGTAATGCATGAAAGTTGGAGCTCATTAATTTTGATGCATATGATTCCAAAAGCATATGAGAACATGACCAGGAGGGGCTAACGGAGGAAATGCCTGAAAATGTGCATTTTTGCATTCAGAAGGCAGCCACTCACAGCCACTTCATCCGATCGACACCATTTTAGTACCGAAGTGTAGCTGGCATTGAGAGCTACCTGAGCATGTGCCCAGGTTTATGTGGTCGCTTTGCGTGCTGAGATAGACTGGATGAAGCACACATGGTGCATGTAAACCCTAATGTGGTGATTTCCATGGGAAAATGGCTCAAATCCTCATTAAACTCCGATTCAGCCGTTTTCTTCATTTTGTTGCAATGATGTTTTATTCCAATAAGAAATCTACACCATTAAAAATATTCCAGATTGGTGCAGTGGGTGAGTTGGTATGGACAAATTGTGGTAACAAATGGCCTGCACGCCACAGCAAATTAAGCACACGCCCCAAAATTGGCAAGCTCCAAATTTTACATCCATGGACAGAGCAAGGATTCATATTTCATATTATGTAAATTTTGGAGCTTGCCAGTCATGGAGCCCATGCTCAATCCACATTTTAACATATTTGGCTCAGTCAGCCCCCTCTGGAACATGCCCACTTATGGCCTCAATTGCTCCTCTCTGAGATTTTCCGTTTCGTATTGTGGTTCATGCTGTTTTCTTTGGTTCACGAACATGTTTGTTGATGGAGGACCTGTTGATGCTGTGCAGACAAGGTTGCACGCTTCCTCACGCCACCAGCATTCCCCCACGTAGCAAACTTCTTGTGTTCGCATGATGCCATCGTCTATCCATCAACAGCGTTTGACGTGCCCATGTTGTGCAGGCAAGGTTGCACACTTCCTCATCCCACCAGCATTTTCCCGCGTAGCAAACTTCTTGTGTTTGCATGATTGTCATCGTCCATCCATCAAACACGTTTGACGTGCCCATGTTGTGCAGGCAAGGTTGCACGCTTCCTCATCCCACCAGCATTTTCCTGCGTAGCAAACTCTTGTGTTATGCATGGTGTCATCGTCCATCCATCAAACACGTTTGAGGTGCCCATGTTGTGCAGGCAAGCTCGTACGCTTTCTCACCCCCCCAGGATCCCACGTCGCAAAGAGTGGACCCTATGCTGAGGTAAGCCGTCAGGGATTCCGCAGTCAAGCTATCTGCCGGCTTACTCGTGAATTGGCATCTCTTGTGCCAATGTAAACAGCTTTGCCGTGCAGCATCACGTGCAACCTGTCACTAGGATTTTGCACGCACAGGTGGAGGTGATGAAGGTGCTAATGTAAACAGCTTTGCCGTGCAGCATTATGTGCAACCTGTTACTAGCATTTTGCACACACAGGTGGAGGTGATGAAGATGCCAATGTAAACAGCTGAGCCGTGCAGCATTATGTGCAACCTGTCACTAGCATTTTGCACACACAGGTGGAGGTGATGAAGATGCTAATGTTAACAGCTTTGCCGTGCAGCATTACGTGCAACCTGTCACTAGCATTTCGCACACACAGGTGGAGGTGATCAAGATGCCAATGTAAACAGCTTTGCCGTGCAGCATTATGTGCAACCTGTCATTAGCATTTCGCACACACAGGTGGAGGTGATGAAAATGCCAATGTAAACAGCTGTGCCGTGCAGCATTATGTGCAACCTGTCATTAGCATTTCGCACACACAGGTGGAGGTGATGAAGATGCTAACGTAAACAGCTGTGCCGTGCAACATTATGTGCAACCTGTCATTAGCATTTCGCACACACAGGTGGAGGTGATGAAGATGCTAATGCCCCTACTTGCCCCTGCTGCTGGAGTGGTCAGCTTTGTCGTGCCTGAAGGGGCTGTGTTGGGAGCAGGGGATTTGATCGGTCGTATGGAGCTGGATGATCCCAATGCAGTGGTACGTGCATGGCTTTGTTGAGAGTCTATAACACACAGACACACACGCAAACACACACAGACAGACAAATACAAACACACACAGACACACAAATACACACACACACACACAAAACACGCGTACACAAGAAGCACAATCATGCACGCGCACACGCTTGTATGCAGCACACATACGTATTACTTTGGCACTTCTTCCAAGCGCTTCTAGACTCATATTTCCGACACTGTTACGTCAGTACCTGATGTGTTATTTAAGTACTGAAAAGTGTTACCTACACACTGTTGTAATTAAATCCCAGTATAGCACAATCCCTTCTCTCTTGGGCACAATGTTGAAAGGGGCTGGTGTAATATATATGTGTACAATAAAATTTCAACTTAAATTGCTCGCACATGAACCAACTTGGAGCATACCACAATATCACCACAGCAATTGGACTGTAATACACACACAGGCATATACAGACTGGTTCCTTAGTTGTGCTTCTTGAAGTTGACCGGTCTAGGAGTTCGTTCATGAGCAGGCCTTGCACTCATGCACTCATGCAATGGAGCGTAGGGGTTAGGGTGAGGGGGCTAAGGTTTATGCCTAGCCTAACCCTGCCAATTCATTTCAGTAATGACCATGTATGTCTCCTTACTTAATTCCGTTATTGACCGTGTACGCTGCTGTTTCAAATCCTTACCTAACCCTGCCAATTCATTTCAGTAATGACCGTGTACGTATACGCTGCCATTCCATTTATTTATGACCCAGTATGCCGTGCCATCTAAATTCCATATGACGACCGTGCACACAGGTGCGTGCAGAGCCGTTCGCGGGTGTGTTCCCTGAGCTGGGTCCTCCTGTGCTCCCAAGCAGCAGGGTGGACTCCCGTCTGGCAGCGGCTGTGGATGCCGCACGCAATGTGCTGGCAGGTGGGTGTCGTGATGACTGCCACACTCATCAATTTTTGCATGTGTGTGCGTGTGTGTGCGTGTATTTTTGTGTGTTTGTGTGTCTGTCTGTGTGTAGATGGAGGGGGGTTTGCCATGAAGCGTGCTTAGTGCAGCACAGCAAATGATGTACATTTCAAATGATGTACATTTTATTAATGACTGAACCTGCTGGCTGTGGAGGCTGCATATCATTAGGCTTGGCCAGAATTGGATATACCCACCGTATACGACTGTATACCCACACCCACACCCACACCCACACCCACAATCACACTCAAACCCACACCCACACCCACACCCACACCCACGCCCACACCCACACCCACACCCACACCCATACCCACACCCACACCCTCACCCTCACCCACACCCACACGCTGGTAGTTGATTTCCCTGCCAAAATTTCCCTGTATACACCATAAATATATGGTTCTGGCCAACCCTGCACACATCGTGCTAACAGGTTCAGTGCAATGAATTGAGGCTGCACATAATGTGCTAACTGGTTCAGTGCTTTATTGGAGGCTGCAAATTAAGGGTAGCAGGATTAGTCTATGGAAGATTGCTGTAAGACACGCAGTCCTCTCTCGTGATTGTACACTTCATCCCTACGATTGTACCTTCAGCCACTCTGCGTGCATTTCGTGCAGGCTATCTGCAACCCCTTGACTGGGTGATGGAGGAGCTGGTGGTCTGCCTGAATCGACACCCAGTCCCCTCTCGTGATTGCACACTTCATCCCTACGATTGTACCTTCAGCCACTCTGCTTGCGTTTTTTGCAGGCTATCTGCAACCCCTTGACTGGGTGATGGAGGAGCTGGTTGGCTGCCTGGACTCCCCGGCCCTTGCACTCCTGCAGTGGAATGGCCAGCTAGCTGTGGCACGCTCACGCCTCCCACAGGTCTGTTCATTGGAATGCTGTTAAACATTTTGATTTCGTTACTTTTTTGTTTAATTGAGCACAATTAGTTCATTAAGCTGCCGTGGAATGGCCAGCTAGCTGTGGCACGCTCACGCCTCCCACAGGTCTGCTCTGAATCATCAAGATGTTATAAAATAAGTTTGATTCCATTTCTTTTTTGTGGGCATGGCTCACACAAACACACACGCACACACACAAACACACACACACACACACATACACATGCACAATCACATATACACACACATGCACTCATGCGTCACGGTGACGCCAACCTTGCCTATCATTCACACAGAAGCGATATTTGGACGTGCTTAAAGTGCACAGGGCAGTGCTCACATGTGTCGCATTCTGTGTACATTTATGCTGACCGGCACGTACATAATATGCGCTCACACACACTCTGTCATGCATCGTTTTTACCCATGTCCACCTATAACTACCCATGTCCACCTATATCTACCCATGTTCACCAATAACTGCACATGTTCACCAATAGCTAACTTTTGTGACGCATTGTTTTTACCCATGTCCACCAATAACTTATCAACACAGGCCTTGGTTTCTCGCCTTGAGGAGGCTGTCAAGCCCCATACTGCTGACGTCCTTTTGTGGCAGCATCAGGTGGGTGTTCACGTGTGCTTCCCAACCTGATCTTGAATCAGAATTGTGTTTTAAAATCAGGTGAAACTCGGCTAATTCAATGGAGATGATTTGTGTGCCCTTTCTCCGCTTTCTTGTCTACATAATCATCACACAATAACTTGCATGCACACACACGTGCACATGGTCTTGTTCGCACAATCCACATCACGGTATTCTGCGTGCACATATACACACACAATCACACACACACGCACACACACACACACTCACAAACGCACACACACACAGAAACACACACACACAAATGCACACACACTCACACACACACACGCACACACACACACACACACACACACACACACACACACACACACACACACACACACACGCACACACAGGTGGAGATGGAGGATGGCGTTGCAGAGCTGCACCCCTCCCCACACTTCAAGGTGTCTGAGTTCCCCGCAGCTTTGCTTCTACAGGAAATGCAAGCAGCGCTGCAGGTGGGTTGGATTCTGGAGTCTGTCTGTTTGTAAAGTAAATGAAAAGGAAAAGAATAGAAAAAAGATAGAAGAAAAAACTACGCAGGCAGTGAAAGCCACTCCCCACATTAAGTAAGGAAAAGGAGCCAATTTGGTACCGAGTACTGTAAAGCTTCTCCACCGCGTACAGTTTAGTATATGTACCTAGTTATTTTATTTGCGCCTGCTAGGGTGCTCCTGGGTGTGGTGCATGTACACACTGCTTTTATTGTGAGCAAAGGAGATGCAGGCAGTGCTGCAGGTGGGTTGGTTGCTCTCAAAACTTTCATGGGTTACCACCGCACGAAGCGACACCAAGCAGAATTTTAAATAATATCACCATCATCTCACGATGCTAACGAAACAGAACTGCTAGGTTCAGTGTGTAATAGTTCTTGTGGAGCAGCAAAGAGAGATAAATTATGAAAAAGGCAGGCGAGCTGGCTTACATTATGGTTACTTTACATTTTACTTTATCTGTTGGTTTCCCTTATTCACTCTCTGTTTATACTACGCCCTTAAAGTCAACATTTTATCACTCTTGCCTTTATCTGTGTTTCTCTCTTGTTTCTTCATCTGTTTATTTCCTTGGTCCAGGGCAACACTCTTTTTTCTTGCTTGACACTCTTTTTTGCTTGACACTCTTTTTTGCTTGACACTCTTTTTTGCTTGGCACTTTTTTTGCTTGACACTCTTTTTGATTGTCACTCTTTTTAACTTGGTCCAGGACAACACAGATGCTCTTTTGCCCTTGCTTGGTTTTAAATTTCCTGTTTTCCTTCCAAGCATTTACCAACGCATGGAGGTACAGCTGCTCTCCTTTCCTAGCTAGGTTTTTATTTTCCTGTTTTCCTTCCAAGCATTTACCTACGCATGAACCGACATACATTGGCATTTTGGGTGTTCATTATGACAATATTCATTATGACAATATCAATGACAATGACAATGTTCATTATGACAATAACATTATGACAGTGTTCATTATGACAATGTATGTCGGTTCATGCATTGGTAACCCATAAATGTGATGAGGGCATACATTGGCATTTTGGGTGTTCATTATGACAATGTATGTCGGTTCATGCGTTGGTAACCCATAAAAGTGATGAGGGTCTTGGGTTCCGGCTGGAAACATGCCTGTCTGTAATACATGTAAACCGCATCTTTTTGCGCGTGTTCAGAAGCAATTTTGTCTGGTGCAAGAATGCTAGAGCATCACGCTTATTACAATCACTTGAAAAACTCTGTGCTTGCCCGCAAAGGAGTGGCACGGCGACTTTGACGCACATATTTAGTTCGTGGCAGCTGTTATCAATGCTGTTGTCTCACATTGCACCTCCAGATTTGCAAGTGCGTTGACTTAAGCTGCCTTTTTTTGTATTCCTGGTTTTTATGCAGGAATTTTTGGCTGAGAGAGGCACAATGCAATGGTCATTTACCTAACTCCCCTCTTGAAATTGACCAAACCTTACAATTGTGTGATCATAGTATCATGGCTGCAATGCAGGATACTCCGGCGGAGAGGAGAACAATGCAATGGCTCATCGCCTAAATCCTCTCATGCAACTGACATGGTGTTACATGTGCGCAAATCCTTCCTGGATTTCATTTTTGATCAGACACTTCATGGTACAGAATTTATTTATTGTATTTCGTCAAAATGATACATGCACGCAGGATGTTTCGGCTGAGGAGCGCACCGCAATGGTGGGCAATCTGGAGCCGCTCATGCAGCTCGCAGGCCAGCATCTGGGTGGTCGGGAGGCCTACGCACGCAGGTAAGAGTGTTTTCATTTGCACAGCTGCTTTTCATTGCGCACCCCTGACTGGGTGGCAGTGCAACCTTCGCACATGGTAAGCGCGCAATTTTCATATGCGTGTGCCGTTTTGGTAATAGTGGGGTGTCTTGATGGTAAAAGGATTTGACGGTAATAGGAAGTGCATTGCATGCTTCTATAACTGGGTGGCAGGGAAACTTATATGCACACAGGTAAGAGAGCTGGTTACTTTTGCGCATGCTGTTTGGGTAATAATAGGGTGTCCAAGTGGTGCAAGAATATTACTCTTATTCCATTTGCATTGCATGTCCCTGGTTGGATATGGAAATTGCATTGCACGTCGGATATCGATGGCAGGCAAGCCCTTGTTTTTTGGTAAGAGAGCTAGAATTTCATTGTACGCTCTGAATTTGGAGGCAAAGCAGCAATGTACGTACACAAGGCTTGGGGATCCAAGTGCATGTTGATTACAGTTCTGCATGTCGCACACAGTACTGAATGTTGCACACCGTACTGCATGTCGTACACAGTAAGGCATGTCGCACACAGTACCGCATGTCGCACACAGTACAGCGTATTGTACACCGTACTGCATTTCGTACACGGTACTGCATGTCGCACACGGTACTGAATGTCGCACACGGTACTGAGTGTCGCACACCGTACTGCATGTCGCACACAGTACCGCGTATTGCACACCGTACTGCATTTCGTACACAGTACTGCATGTTGTACACAGTATTGCATGTTGTTTACAGTACTGCAATTTGTACACAGTACTGCATATTGTACACAGTACTGCATTTTGTGCACAGTACTGCATTTTGTGCACAGTACTGCATGTCGCACACGGTACTGAATGTCGCACACCGTACTGAATGTCGCACACCGTACTGCATGTCGTACACAGTACCGCATGTCGCACACAGTACCGCATGTCGTTCACAGTACAGCGTATTGTACACCGTACTGCATTCCGTACACAGTACCGCATGTCGCACACAGTACCGCATGTCGTTCACAGTACAGCGTATTGTACACCGTACTGCATTTTGTACACAGTACCGCATGTCGCACACAGTACCGCATGTCGTTCACAGTACTGCATGTTGTACACAGTAATGCATATTGTACACAGTACTGCATGTCGCACACAGTACTGCATGTTGTACACAGTAATGCATATTGTACACCGTACTGCATTTTGTACACAGTACTGCATGTCGTTCACAGTACTGCATGTTGTACACAGTAATGCATTTTGTGCACAGTACTGCATGTTGTTTACAGTACTGCATTTTGTGCACAGTACTGCATGTCGCACACAGTACAGCGTATTGTACACCGTACTGCATTTCGTACACAGTACTGCATTTCGTACATAGTACTGCATTTCGTACACAGTACTGCATGTCGCACACGGTAATGCATGTCGTACACAGTACTGCATGTTGTGCACAGCACTGCATGTTGCACACAGTACTGCATGCTGTTCACAGTACTGCATGTCGTACACAGTACTGCATGTCACACGGTACTTCATGCAATGACTGTGCTTCATGCAATGACGTGCGCAACTTCTCGTAGTACAGTCTATGCTGCTATGCCGTGTTCAACACACAGTACTGAATGGTGTGACCTGCAAGCAGTGTGCTGTGTTTCTTGCAGTGCACTGCGCTTCATACAAGGCAGTGTGACAGTGTGGCAGTGTGGCATACAAGGCAGTGTGGCATACAAGGCAGTGTGGCAGTGAGGCATACAAGGCAGTGTGACAGTGTGACACTACAAGGCAGTGTGGCAGTGTGGCATACAAGGCAGTGTGGCAGTGTGGCAGTGTGGCACTACAAGGCAGTGTGACATTGTGGCATACAAGGCAGTGTGGCAGTGAGGCATACAAGGCAGTGTGACAGTGTGACACTACAAGGCAGTGTGGCAGTGTGGCAGTGTGGCAGTGTGGCACTACAAGGCAGTGTGGCAGTCTGGCATACAAGGCAGTGTGGTCGTGTGGCATACAAGGCAGTGTGGCAGTGTGGCATACAAGGCAGTGTGGCAGTGTGGCAGTGTGGCATACAAGGCAGTGTGGCAGTTTGGCAGTGTGTCATGCAAGGCAGTGTGGCAGTTTGGCAGTGTGGCACTACAAGGCAGTGTGGCAGTGTGTCACTGTGCTTCGTGCAATGTATTTGACCATATATTTGATGACTTCCTTGAAAACAATACCGTATTTACACCGTATATATATACGGTTCTGGCCAACCCTAGATGATAAGCTCTGTGTAAGGCAAGCAGTACATGGCAGCCTTGCAGGTCCCTGCTTGCAATCTACTGTGTGGTGTCTGGGCTGCGGGATGCTTTCCTGGTTGTGGGGGAGGAGGATAAGCGCCTGACGGTACTGAATCACAATTTGATAATGATTTGTGTCTGAGCTTATGGATGCTTCTGGATGTGGAACATGCACCATTGCTTGGGTTCCTGTTTGGTGTACTGCAGTGTGGTGTCTGGGCTGCTGGATGCTTTCCTGGATGTGGAGGAGGAGTTTAAACTCACTGCAGAGCCTGGCTCTGACAACCCCACAACGGAGCAAGAGGCTGTGGATGTCATGCGCAAGGTGCGCACTCCAGTGTGGACTCCCAATTAATAAAAACATGTTGCATTGCATTGAGAGAGAAACAGTTTGATTCGCCATTGAGAGAGGGGTGCTTAGATGGGCTTTAAAACACATCTAAGCTATATGCTGGAGGCAAATACAGTGTACTGATATTGAGGCTGCGTGGTATTAACACTAGAGCTGGCCATAAATCAATGCCTAAAGGGTTGACCAGAACAGTGTGTTTAAACAAGCTAAATTGAACAGTTTCCGACCCCAACATTTTTAGAGGTATTACCTATATAGTTTCCCAGTAAAGGACGATCAAAAGCAGCGCTTTGTGCTCTTATTCAGTCCTCGTGTGCAGATTCAGCAGTCCGATTAAACCAGGTGTGTTTCTTATTCAGTCCACATGTGCAAATTCAGCAGTCCGATTAAACCAGGTGTACCTGATGTGGACACAATGCTGATTAGCAAACGTAAAGACCCGATTAACAAACGTAAAGGCTTTTAAAATGAAGTCAAGCGACCAAAACCCGTTGTCCGCACTTGCTCACCCAAGCAGGGGATAAGCTTGACAGCTTGCATAAGCACGCGAACTCACCCAGCTGTCACTGTCCAATTGTATCTGCATGAAAACAACTCTATTTATCTACCTTCTTTGGCAACAAGAGATCCGGTTTGCAGCTGGGTGACTTGTCGACCCATTTCATCTCAGCAACAACAACAGCTGCAAGACGTTGCCCACTGCAACCTAGGTCATAAAAAAAACACATTAAAAAACTCGGTCATTATAAAAACGCATCTGTGGGTCATGCTTTCCTGTTCAGACAAAATACGAATTTCGTGCACGCAGCTCCTTGGTTTGTCGTGACGATGCTAATCATTATTTCGCGCACGTCCTCTGTTTGTCGTAATGATGCTGTTCAGTGATGATAATGATCCTGTTCAGACAAAATCCTAATTTCGTGCACGCCGCTCCTTGGTGGGTGTTGTGTGTGGGAGGGAGGAAGAGAGGGGGAGAGGGAGACAGAGAGGGAGAGGGAGACAGACAGAGAGGGAGAGGGAAGGAAAGGGGGCAGCGAATGTTGCTTATGAACACAGCTCAAGATGTATAAAGCACAGATAACCGGTATGTGTCATGTTTGTCATCCGGTACTCTGAAGCTCTTGGGCTTCCCTGCCTGTTTACGTTTGGCTTGCTGAGCTGTGTGTCATGTGCAGGTCGCGCTTCCCTGTTCAGACAGTGCATATTTTTACATGTCCTTTCTTTGTGCGATGATGCAAAAGCACGTGCATACCTAACTGTGCAGGCCCACCCCTCCGAACCCAATCGCGTACTAGAGGCCGTCATCTCACACCAAGGCCTGCGCCATAAGTGTGACCTGCTATCACGCCTCTTGGCCACTTTAGTGCTCCCAGCACCCACGCTGTACCGTGCCCACCTGCGGCGCCTGGCCGCCTTGGCAGGTGCGCCTCTACGTGTGCTTTTTGCGTGTGTATTACATCCACGCTGTATCCTTCCCACCTGCGTGCGGCGCATGGCCGCCTGGTCAGGTGCACTTTTTTTGCCCATGGTGTTGTGATTGTTTGTGTGTAGCCCTCATGTCAAATGGTGCAGTGCTGTTCCCACCTGCAGTGCCTGGCCCCTTAACATGTGTGCTTTTGAAATGTATTTGTGTGTGTGTGCTGATGTCTTGTGAAGTGGTTGCCGCATTGCTCCCACTTGCAGCCCCTTTTACAAGGTTGCTTGATCCTGGCTGTGCGCACAGCCAGAAGCCGGGCAACCTTGCAGAAGTGTTTTCACAAGCTACAAGCTTTCCTTTTTTTTATGCAAGAGGGGCTTGTGGCACCAAGCTCTCTCAGCATCAATGCTGATGCAGAAGAACACAATTGAGAGGATACATGACAACTGCATGACAACATGCTTTTAATTTACGTGGGAAAATTTGACACTTAGACATCTCCCCGCCTTGTTCGTGTTTCTGCCCGTCTGGAAGTCCTTATCAACCCTCTTTATACCATCTGCAATGTACGTGGTCGACTTTTGGGTGGTTGCAAAAGTTATTATATATATAAAACAAGCCATAAAAAGTGCAAAATGCTTATTGCAAGATGCAAAAGATGATGAATAATGTTATTGGCACTTGGCTCAGAAAAGTGCTGTAATCACAGTTGTTGTGATTCGTACATGAATCAGAATGAAGGAAGCAGCACCTCTTGACTTTGTCAATCATTTGGAGGTTGGAGGTCACTCATTTTATATGTCTGATGTTGGCATCATGTGTTTGAGGAATGCAACGGCTCTTGCTAGGACACACACACACACACACACACACGCACACACACACACACGCACACACACACACACATCTCAATTTCAAACACAGGTGGTGTGCAGCGTCCAGCAGCTGAGCTTGCCTGGAGAGGGGCAGCATTACTGGTGCGTGCGAGTGCTGTGTCTCCCTCCCTGCAGAGTTTTCTTTCTACCTTTATTTCAAAAAAATTAGGTAATTTATCTTTTTCTGTGCAAGTGCTTGCATTGCTTATCCTTTCCATGCGATTGCTTGCATTGCCCATGTACTTTCCACTATGGCTGAACCACTCAATAACAAAAACACACACTCCGTGCAGGTTCATAGCACTTTGTGTGCATGCTGCAGTGACATGTGGGTGTGTGGGTGTGTGTTAACACGTAGGAATGCATTTACCCTCATCACACACATACAAACAGGTTGATGGGCGACGTGCTGCTCTGGCCCGTGCCCTGTCTGGGCCGGACATCATACATATATACACTCCATACGCAAACCCCATCAAAATGTGCAGGAGCATAGTTTGATGGGTGACCTGCGTGCTTCTGTGGCCCAGGCCCTGTCTGGGCCAGACATCATATATACACACTCCATACGCAAACGCCATCAACATGTGCAGGAGCATAGCTTGATGGGCGACCTCCGTGCTTCTGTGGCCCGTGCTCTGTCTGGGCCGGACATTATATATACACTCCATACGCAAACACCATCAACATGTGCAGGAGCATAGTTTGATGGGTGAGCTGCGTCCTTTTGTGGCCCGTGCTCAGTCTGGGCCGGACATCATTTATACACACTCCATACGCAAACGCCATCAAAATGTGCAGGAGCATAGTTTGATGGGCGACCTGCGCGCTGCTGTGGCCCGCGCCCTGTCTGGGCTGGACATGTTCTCTGCAGGGCCCCTGCCCTCCACCTCTTCTCACATGACAAGTGCCGCAGTTGGCAGTGAGGCGAGCAGCAACGGTGGTGGGGGCCTGCTGATGGATGCGGCTGCAGCAGCAGCTGCACAGGTGTGTGTTTGTGTGTATGTGTATGTGTGTGTGTGGGCAATGTTTGTTTATGGCGTTGTATGTAGGGGTGGGTGGTGGCTGGTATGGGGTTGCGGATGCAGGTGTGTGTGTGTGTGTGTGTGGGTGGGTGGGTGTGTGTGTGTGGGTGTGTGTGGGTGTGTGTGTGGGTGGGTGTGGGTGTGGGTGTGGGTGTGGGTGTGTGGGTGTGTGTGTGGGT
>Ga0307963_1000946_pt1 | contig 21222 bp, 32 predicted proteins | sample OrgLakmetagen594_FD_201829 | JGI IMG/M metagenome (GOLD analysis project Ga0307963, IMG submission 201829) | Saline water microbial communities from Organic Lake, Antarctica - #594 | ecosystem: Environmental > Aquatic > Non-marine Saline and Alkaline > Saline | place: Antarctica: Organic Lake... | reverse complement strand
CTGCCGTGTTGCTCCGCCGTATGAGTCTTAGCCGCTCCCGAGTATTTCCGGGCGTGTGCACGAAGGCACACGAAGGCGTTTTCCAGGGGGCACCACGCGGAGGTGCTCATACATCGCCCCCCAAGCTAGCTTGCTTGGCTAAGCAGTACAAAAGGAAAGAAGTGTTAAAAATACAGGTTACATAAATGTCAAATACCTATACAACAACATAAGAACATAGGCCAAAAGAACGGGCAAGTTGTTGGTAATTATGAGAAAGTTTTCCTTGGTCAGAATTCTCGAGATTGTGCCCGTTTCTTTTGCTTATTTATTGTGGGGAGGACCACCAAAAGCGAAACAATTAAAGCTACACGAGCCAGCCCTCAGTCACGCTTTCTTGGGACAATTACACCGTAGCCCTGTTCAGCGCGCTTGTACACGACCTGCAGCCAGGAGGGATAGCCAGCAACAATAACGTAAAGCCGGTAGAAAAGCGTTCGTCCAGCCAGCCCCTCCTTCTATCCCTTGCCTCTTTATTTAATAGAGCACTGACTTAAAACTTCCTGGTTGCCTCTCCTGCTTAAGGATAACGACAAACAGGAAAGGCAACCAGGAAGTTAATAGTCAGTGCTCTATAAATATTATTTTTTCTTCCAGCCTGACTTTCCTGCTCTCCGTCACTCCTTGACGCACAGAGTCTGAAAAGTAGCACACGACAGGCAAACAGGGGACAGCCAGCAAACATAATAGTTTAAACAAGTTTTAAAAAGGACTTTCTCTATCAAGGCTTGCTTAGTTATTTTTTTACAGGGCTTTTCACTGTGCGTAGCTTTTTCTTTCCATTTCTTTTCTAGGTCGCCAGATTGCTAGAACACATACACCCTTCTATTGGACAATTTCTTGTCAAGAGCCGGAGAATACTTGCCACCCTTTTTTTTCTTCTACCTGCCTCTTTAATGCAGTGCAGTAGTGGCTCATATTTACCAAAAAGATAACACACCTGAATTTCATCCGACTCCAAGTCTCGGTACACAAAGAAATCGTGACCAACGTTCTCCATTTCTTCTATGGCCTCGTCCGCTGAAACTGGATCCAGCTCCAGAACCTGCATGAGCGAGGCGAAACGAGGGTAAGCAGCGCGTGGAGTTTTGAGCGCGCGTGTGTGTGTGTTTGCATTCTGTACTTGTTCATGTTCGTGTGTTTGTGCGGTTACGCAAGTGTTCTGTGTGTAACTGTGCTACGATCATCTGGAGCGACATGTTGAAAGTCCACGTCACCAGCACTGTTGTGCAGAACACAGGGTTTGGCAATTGATATCGCACAGCCATAACCAGCAATGCCGCAGTTTGCTCTGCCTTTTAAGAAGCAAACAGATTTTGATGATACATCACGCACACATTATGCTCCAGAAGATAATTGTGGGTATAATTCCTTGCGTGTCAGGAAACAGGATTGATTCCTGACTCGGCTAAGGGAGCATGCACTGTGCGTCGCTGCCTGCACACATTCATGAACAAGAGCTTGCAGAACATCCTGTGAAATCAGCTTGATTTATGGTTTTCAGTGTGTGCCAGTTTGTGCGCGCGCGTGTGTGTGTGTGTGTATGTGTGTGTGTGTGTGCGCTTGTGTGTGTATGTGCGTGTGTGTGTGTTTGTGCGTTTATGTGTTGTGTGTGTTATGTGTGCGTGTGGGGGGGAGTGTGTGTGTCTGTGTGCATGAGAGTGTGCGTGCGTTTATGTGGGCAACGACCGCTTCTGTATTTTTGTACGGGTACGTACATCTACGTACATGTTACGCGTTTCTGTGTGTGTTTGTTATGACCTTTATGTACCGCTTCTGTATTTTTGTACGCGTACGTACAGCTACGTACATGTTAGCGCGTTTCTGTGTGTGTTTGTTATGACCTTTATGTACCGAATTTGTACAGCTTGTAGAGTGTTAAATTGAAAGGCCTTATTCACACGCTTAGCTGAGAAACAACGCTTAGCAAAGTTACAGAGAAGCTAGGTCCTCTTCTTGATAGCTTTATTGAACAAAGCGCCAGAAGAGCCAGGAAGGCTTACCTTTGTCCTACGCACTGTAGCAGGAAAAGTCTGGTTCAGTTCTGCCAGCTCCATCCGCAACTTCTCTTCACGGTCAAACACCTTTGTCTCGTAAATGACCTGAAGAAGCGAGTTGGAAGAAAAAAGCCAGCTGTTCTACGTCTTCTAAGTCTTTGCGCAGTGGCTATTTCCAGCTTTTTCTTCTGTGCATGCTGCTACGCCTTCCTCAGCCTGTTACGCATATGCCCAGAGGCAGAACAGTGACCCCGCGAACAAACCTTATGACAAGCAACGTAAGTGTGAAGCAACACCCATGTTACAAACAGTCTACGTGTGTGCAAGAAGCAACATCTGTGCCACAACGTACCGCTCAATCAGGCATCCTTTAGACTTTTGGCCTCCACGGGTACAATCAAACAGCTGAGGCTGCAACCATATATCATACAAAAATCACCTCGTCCAAGTATTCGTTGTACTCTTGTTCCTGCTCTTCCTTGGCTATGCTCTTGTCGGCCGCACGCCCTGGCCACTTGCCCTTGGCGATACCCTTCTCTTTGATCTTGGTCATTTTCCTCGAAAGCTGCAAATGTGCAAAGGCGAACGAAATGACAAAGGTGGCTGTTCCGTACTCAATAGCTTTGCTGCATGCACTTGATGGGAGGGGAGCACTGTTGTAGTGCGCAGAATTGAGGTGCAAAAACCGTTAGGGGGCAGGGACACGCGTATACGGGTCCTTGCTGTGCTCTCGCTCCCTACGTGCGGACGGCAAAAAGCGCAACATTACACTTCCTTGGCCACCTATTCTTGATAAAAGTTTTAATTTAAACAGCACAACCTTAAGCACAAGTTAAACTTGCCCCCTCTCCGCTGGGCGGGGGGGCCGAACCATCTCAGGCAAACAGCAAATCGGGTTCGGGGCAGCAGCACGCGCACAGCAGCTTTACAGCAGCATCACACAAGCACGTAGTGGGACAGCAACCCCTTTAAACAGCAAAGCACACATCAGCGCCAGAGGGACCTTCGACGGCTGAATTTGCAGCTTTCGAGGGAGGGACGGGAACCTTGTAAACAGCAAGCATACAGCATTAGCAAACACCGGGACCCCAGGACGTCATTGGCCAAGGCGGGAATGGGGATGGATGGAAACCATGCAAACAGCACTAATTCGCATTATGACCGCTCGCCTTGCACAGCATTGACGAGGGGGGGACGGAAACCCCTACAGAAACAGCATACGGCATACAGCATACAACGGGACCCCAGAACGTTTGAGTTTGCAGCGGGAATGGGGATGGATGGAAACCATGGAAACAGCACTTGTACACATCAGCACCAAGCCTCACAGAGGAACAGCATCTATAGCACTAAATCAACACCACATTTCCAGCTGCTGCCCTGCAATTGAACTCTAGACGCCACCAACATGTTCGGAGTTTTGACACAGACTCAGTTCAGAGTGATTTTTGCTCTTATTCTTTACCTACAGGTGCCCCATCTACCAGACCTCGGTCGACACAGTATGTGGGGAGATGGTGGCACCAAAATTCAGCAGTAGCAGCAGTTAATCCATGCTCAGTTTCAGTACCAGTTCAGTACCAGTGCAGTAGGTTATACAGACCAGACCAGTAGGTTGTACAGACCAGTTTCAGTAGTCTCAAACTTGTGTTCAAACTCCAGTTGTCCCTGCGTTTCCAACTTGTCCAACTTATTTGTGTGTGTGCAATGTGTGTGGGTTTTGCCCTTTTGAATGGTCTTAACTATTTTTCAGTATGCGTCTTTTGGTGAACCAACGTCTACACTTTGATGTGTTTTTGCCTACTTCTTCTCGTGTCTTAAAGGTCAGCATTTCCAGTTGCGTCACAGCCCTTTCTTTACTTAATCTGTTTTGAGGTTTACCTCGTTCTCATAGGTTAAGCAGCCATTCCAGGTTAAATACCTTTGTAATCCAAACTAAACTAAACTAAACTTGGCCACCTATCAGGTGTTTTAAACAGCCTATCAACCCCAATATGTGTTCATCTATATCATTGCAGCTACGATACGGTGCAGGTGCATGTGAGCAAGGCAAACCAAAAAGTTCCTCTGCTCTCTTTCTGACATTCTTAGGGGATCCAGGAGCTCATTGGGGGAAAATTAGGGGAACACTTAGCTCCTTGATTTTACTTAAGCACAGCAATAAATAGCAAGGTCACCGGGAAAGCGAATGTCCACAATGCAGATCTGATCTGAAATTTTGCCTTCATTCGTTTGGGGTGCGTGTCTTGCTCGCCCTCTTTGCGCTAGCGACTAGGTTGTAACAAAAAAAGAACAAAGGCTCCATTTGTATGTGCTTGGGGTGAAGGAAAGAAGACCTTGCGAATATAGGTGTGTGCTGTTACTGGCGACAGGGAGCCCCATTTTGCTTTTGCTACCCCTACTTCGTTTTACTGTACTGTGCAGCAATGACATTTGTTTCGAACACTTGCTTACTCCTTCGCAGGTGCGAGCAGCGATGCCCTTTGGACTTCTTAGCAGATGCGAGCAATGAAGCATGCCAACTCTTACAAATGAAGCAAGCCTTTCCCACCTTGTCGCACACAATGTCAATCGATGCGTAGAGTGTGGCCTCTTGGTCCTCCACACGGATGACCCCATTGCGGTAGGTGTACACCGTGACGTCTACCTTTTGCAGCCTGAATTGTAGAAGAAAACGGGAAAGACAGGCGTGCTGCTGGTCCTCTGAAAGGAAGCTTGTGAGATGCTTGCTACGATAGAACTGATAGAACACTGCTTTAGAACCAGGCTGTCATGTCACTTGCAAGCGCAGCTTTCCTTGCTCAAGCACCCACACGCTACCGGATTTCAGAGTGGTACCACAGTAACCTGCACCCACTTCTTGCCTCCGGTGCCCGTGTCTCCGCCACGCACGGATAACGTCACATCGACTTCCTTGATGACCTGGGCCACATTGCCGAGAGCTCGCGTGATCTTCTCCTGCACATACGTCCTGATGGCGTCTGTCACCTGGAATAGAGAGGAAAGGGACCAAGACAAAGAGAGGGCACATTCATCAGGTGTATGCTTCATTAGTACTGGAAAGAACACTTGGCGGCAAATTTTTTAAGCAGTGCACAGTACACCTCCTGTGGTGCGTCTCCACACCTCTAGCTTCCGGCCCTGGATGATAATTTTGACAGTGCCCGGTGCACCCTGAAAAGCAAACAGGTGCACACAGGTGTGTGTATGTGTGTGTGTGTGTGTGTGTGTGTGTGTGTGTGTGTGTGTGTGTGTGTGTGTGTGAGAGTGTGTGTGTGAGTTGTATATATGTGTGCGTTAGTTGTGTGTGTGTGTGTGTGTGTGTGTGTGTGTGTGTGTGTGTGTGTGTATGTGTGTGATGTAAGTCGCAGGCTGTACCTTGCTTGCGCCGGTGGCGGTGCACAATGTGCGTTCCCTCTGAGGCATTGCTGATGTGCCACATGTGGCAAGGGGTGCATTGATGTTGAAGCCAGGCAGGCCTGCGAGTTGTGCAATGGCACACTCTTGAGGATTACACCGCTCAGCTGTGGTCATCTATTCCTCAAAAGCAACGAGTGGGAACCCACTCGCCTGCAGCATTAGGCTGAGCCGCAAGCGGACGTTTCGAGCTGGTCAAACGGACACACGGAACCTGCAGCGCAGGCGAGTTCGAGCTGGTAGACAGTGTATCCGACGTGGAGTCGAAATGTGTCGTTTTCCTCGACGATAATTTGAGCGCAGTCAAAATGTGTTGCCAAATACAAGAAGTCGCAGTGCCAGACGACCACGCGTCCCTCTCACCTGAGCAGGTCGAGCTGAAGAGCAGGCCAGCGAGCTAGTTTTGGAGAGCAGCATGTTTTAATTGCAGTTTTTAAAGTTTGATTGATTATTACGTAGTATTACACCTAGTTGTTTTTCAGTTCCTTATAATGTTTGACCTCTAATTTTGTGGACAAAACCACTGCGTTATAACGATGCTAATAGTTGTTGCGTTCTTTGGTGAGCTTTTTCTAGCGCCTTTTTGGTTTGGTTTCAGGCTTTTTCCAAGCTTCCGCTCAGATGCCCCCCAGAGGCATATATAGCGATGCTCCTTACCTTACCTTACCTTAGGTGACCTTTGGCATTTTGCCTCTTTGCAAGCAGACAATTTATGTCTTTACCCATTCACTGGCCAAAGCCAGGTTCCTTGCAGTACATCTTCATTGTGTCAGATTTAGTTTCAATTTTTGACACTGGTTGATTTTGTTTCACCAGCCAATTGCCATCAGCCAGAGTCTCGGGCTGTAGGCCATCCTTGTAACCCCTTGTAACCCCTGGCAGTACATCTTCTTACAGGAGGAAGAAAAAAAGCAAAGTGGGGGAAGAGACGTGAGATAGCACGAATAAATTACATGTAGAGCCCCTCAGGAACGCCCTCTTTCTTCTTGTACAGGACCTTCTCCTTGGCTTTCCTGAAATCAGCCTGTGAAGTCGTAGGGCAAATGAAGTGGGAACGAGTTTTATCTCCTTTCTGTCTAAGGGGGTCAAGCTGAACTGCAGTGTACCAAATTACCACTGTAGTCGTCACAGGCTATGGCTTAGGTTGCATACACAAAGCAAAACAGTCGGCATGCAAAGGATGAATGAACTCAGGCAACAACTGTAAGCAGTCAAGACCTAGCTTAATGGGGTGTTGTTAAATATACGGTACATGATGCTTGATGGATGTCCCGTATCAAGTGACGGTATTATAGAGGCAAGATGGAAATATAAATTCACACGATAATACTTTTTACAATGCGCTTGACATGAAAACGCAAAAGCACGCACCTGCGTCACACGCATCCGCCTCTCACGCAGTGCTAGCAAGCCAGCCTCTGTGCATACAGCCTTGATATCAGCACCACTCAACTCATCCTGCAGGGTGGCATAGAAAGGTGGCTTTCTTAGTGAGCATGGCCGTACAAAACGGCAGAGGGATGGTTAACAAAAGATAGAGGGATGTCCTATATAGCTGCAACTAAAATTGCTTTAGCTGTGAGGGTTACATCCCAGGACCTCCAGGTGCTTTGGCTTGGTGCACAAATTACGAGCAATGATGTAGTGACACCTTTCTCACCCACCACCCACCACCCAAAGACAGCCACGACCGAAAGGGAGGAGGAGAAACAAGGGACTAGCATTTTTTGGGATCATTACCATCTTCAAACACCACATGAGTAAGAAGACAACACATGCAAATGCAGCACGCCGTCTATTAATTGTTGAAAGTTAGATATCGTATGTACTCACCCCGTCACCCTCGGAAATCGTTAATTCAGGGCGGCGATCTCCTTCTCGCACAATAGCCACAACCACGCACCTTAGACATGACGAACTCCTCCATATTCACATCATCACTGAAGGTCATTCTGCTGGTGTGGATGGTGAAGATACGGCGCTTTGTCTTGGCATCTGGCACAGGGAACTCAATCTGCAGTAATAAGTCAGAGATGAAATTTCAAGGGTTCTCATCTATAAAGGGGAGGGGGGGGCAGGCCTTATCTAAACATTGCATTTGTTGCATTTAAAGCAGCTTCCATTGGCAGCATAGTCCGCAAAATTGCAAAGCAGGACACATGGTTTAAATTATTGGACGCAATGCTTCAATGCTAAGAAAACCATGAACATGGCCAAGAATTGCACGCAACAAGAGAATAAATAAGCAGGGCAGCTGCTGCTTAATCTGCTTGGGCAACTTGGTCAGGTAGCAATCCCCTAACAGCCGTCAATATGTGAGAAAGACAAGCCAGAGCAGCTTGCTGGGATCTGATTCCTGTCAACATTTCAGCATTGGAAGAGCCCCTTCCTTGAAATACTAATGGGCGGATGAAGGAGTGCGGTAGAAACCAATTTGCGATCTGGCCAGAAAAAATTAGTCAAGTACTAACCCCCATCAGTCCCATTGGTGGTCTCAGGGACAGAGGGACTTTACGCGCTTTCCTCACTGGGTCAATTAAGATAAGCTACACATCTCGTGATCTCTTTCAATCTCTTCCTGCACACACCTTTCTGTCTATACGCCCTGGCCGGATTAGGGCAGGGTCAAGCGACTCCATTCGGTTGGTGGCCATGATGACCTGAGACAAAACCGAGTTACAAAAGCGGTTTGAAAGTGATCAAAAAGCCCTAAAACAATATTCAGCAGCCCAAGAGCTCGTTTAATGTACAGCTGAGATACCTATCTTATTTTGCTCCTAATGAATTTTCGACGTGTATTTTAGTAAGTTACAATCCGAGAAAAAAAGCAAAATAAGTTGCTGTGCCACCGGGGTTCTAGGTTTTTAAATGTTAAGCTTAGCCTGAGTAATACAGACACAAACATTCGGAGCGTCGGCGTTTTTTAACATATTATTGCTAGAATACATCAATCGAGCCGCATGCATCCTGGGTTAATTATTATTTAAGTTTGGCTCCAAAACTATCCAGTGCTTACACAGAGAGTGTGTATGAGTAAGTGAAAGAACAAGAAAACCGTACCTTGACATCACCCACAGCATCAAAGCCATCCAGCTGGTTCAAAAGCTCAAGCATGGTCCGCTGAATTTCTCGCTCACCACTGCTCTGAGATTCATACCGCTTAGTACCGATGGCATCAATCTCATCTGCAGAAGTGGTTGGCACACAAGCACAAATGATAACATATAATTGCTGCAGCAATGCATAAGTTGTACCGTCAAACGAGAGCAACCAAAGCAGTAGTGGCTTATCTCGCACCTATGAATACAATCGACGGCGCAGTGTCGTCAGCGACCCGGAAAAGCTCTCTGACTAGCTTGGGACCGTCACCTAGGTATCTGTGCGCAAGAATTGGAGCAGTGTTATCAGAGCAACATAGCATGGAGCTGACATTAAATTATACGGGGAGAGAGAGAGAGAGAGAGAGAGAGAGAGAGAGAGAGCAAGGAAACCCAACAGAAAGTAAGTGGCCTTCCCACCCTCCTGCTCACTTTTGGATGAGTTCTGAGCCAACAACACGGAGGAAGGTGGCGCTGGTCGAGTTTGCAACTGCCTTAGCCAGGAGTGTCTTGCCAGTTCCAGGCTCACCATATAGAATCACACCCTGCAATGTAATGCATGCCAATAGTAAATCGCCAGCATATGCTGTGTGGTGTTGACAGCGTCTCATTTCCTAATCTTGGTGGCGTGGTAACAGGGAAGCGGGGAGCTTACCTTGGGAGGCTTGATGCCAATGTCTTCATACAATTCTGGGTGTGTTAATGGAAGCTCGACAGCCTACACACAGAGGAAGGGATGAGAGTTAGACTGCTCCACAGCAACGTGCGTTTGATGTCCCAAGAAGGTGACAAACAGGCAGCAGACTTGTAGGACTTAAAATTGAAATGCGTAGGGTTGGCCAGAACAATATACAACCGTTATTTTTGACAGGGATTTCACTGAATATTCAGCCATATACGGCGTACTACACGGTTGCGGCCAACCCTACAAATGCGCAAAACCTCCAACCGCAATTCCTCGGCCGCTATTTAAAACCTTTGTTATAAAGACAGAACCCGCACGACAAAAAGGCGGGCACTTAGAAAGCATGGGCTTTTTAAGAAGACGTGTTTCCTGTCAAAACGGTGGATACTACCACACGTCATTGAAATGCACAATGACCTGCGACAAGGAGCCCTTCAGTTTTCGTGACTTAGTGACAGAGAGCACGATGGCCAAGCCGTATGAGGAATAAAGAGCTTCACAGACGCACCTCCTTGATCTCTTGAATTTGTTGCTCCAAGCCACCTACATCCGCATAAGACTCAAGGGGAGCTTTTTCAACCTGAGGCCGAGCAAAAGGAAAGGGACGAAAAATTACATGGGAATACTTCTGACTGGAAACATATCTAAAGGAACCATGAGGCTGCCAGACATGGTCGCGCTCTATGGCTGCTTTCATAGCTCATAGTGTGTGCTGGAAGCTTGTAAGACAGGCAGTGCCCACCTTCATGACTGACACCATTGGGTCTGCTTCATCAGCAAGAATGCCTACAACCGACATCACCTGTGGTGTGCGAGCGTGATTGTGGAGGAATTTGTATGGGGGAGATAATGTGTTTCCTTATTCAAGCTGGGCAAGCGTCCTCTACGACCAGACAAAACCACGGTGCACAGAAATTCAACATCATGCAGTAGCACACCTTGTTATGCAACAGCACAGAGCACCCAGGCTCCAACTGCGTCTTGTCCACGAAGGAGTAGATGGCTACATAGTACTCAGGGCCGGTGGTAGACGACACAATGGCATGGCTGCAACAGAAAAACATGATGGTCATGAGGAGAGCTGCAAACCAAATAACAGCTTCCGAGGTGTGCGGTCAACCCCTACAGCGCAGGCCTTCGCATGAGCGCACGCTCCATTCTGCGAGCCAAAGACCTGCATTCCTTGCGCACGACCTACTTCTCATCTATGATCTCCTCCAGCGTGCCCACAGTGAGCGGTGATCCTCTAATGTCATCCACCTGGGGAATGACAGAACGTAATGTCATTAGTTGTTGGCGCAGGGGCCCGATGTGCATGCCTATGCAGGACAGGACATGGCAGTGCACTCAAAAATGTTGCAGCTGTGGGTGCTGAAAAGGTGCCACAAACACTTGAGAAGGCAACGTTGTTGCTGGAGTAATGAATAGACGTGCCTTGGTGCGCTCCTCCTCGTTGCGCTCCTCGTGTGGCTTAAGCAGCTCCTGCGTTCTCACGTACTCCTCCTCCATCAGCAGGTAGTCCTTGACGCGCTCCAGCTTCAGCAGGCGGAGCTTGCACTTGGCCGTGGGCGCGATGTTCGGCATGCGTGCTCCCAAGGTCGCCCCTGCATCACGCCGCTTCTGCTTGCGGCCTACACGAGGCGGGGGGGCGGGGGGCTCGTACTTCTTCTTTTTCTGCGTGAATTTCGAGAGGGAGGGAGGGCAGTGTGAGGAAGAGCTCAGATGTGAGGGGACAGACACACCTCAGGCTTGAAGGGTGAGCATGCACCCCACTAAAAGCAGGACTGGGAGGATGTCTTGAGTGGCTGGTTGTTGAAAAAAGAAGCAGGAAGCTGAAGGAGAGCCTGGTGCAACACCAGCTCCCTGTGACCACGCCCATCCCCTTGCCCCAGACATCAGGTTCAGCAGCCATAGCCCATGCCTCAAGCAACAACCACGCACCTGATCTTTCTGCTGGCTTGGGTCCCCAGGGGGAGGAGGTCCTCCCTGCCCGGACTGGTTCTGTCCCATCGCTTGCCTATATAAATTCAAATTTTATTAATTCCGCGCGTTATACCTGCAAGATCTCTTCCAACAACAAAACCCGAAGACCAGGAGGGTAGAAATTTTTGCCAAACTCGATTTTTGTCAAGAACGATAGTCTATGGCATATCTTTAAAAAAAAGCTAGCTCCTTATCAGAGTCCGACAGTCCCGTTGAAATTTAACTTTTATAAGTTTTACCAGTTTCATGTTACATGCTGACATGCGCCTGAGCTCCAGGTCTGATGACTGCTGGCTGCTGGTCTTCCCATATTTTCTCGACCATGACTGGTCTGGCAAGAGTACAGGTTCAAAGAAAAGCTGCGGAACTGTGAACCCATTGATCTCAATCGTTTTGTCTTCCCCTACCTGTGATTTGTTTGAGGCTGATGGTGACGTCCAGGATGAACAGCATGCTATTTTCCACTGCACACACCCCCATACAGTGTCTCTTTGCAGGCACACCAAATTTGCGATATGAGTCCTTGTTCTCAGAGGCAAGGGCATAGTTTGCACCAGAACAACAACAAGCAAACACTATTTATTCTACATTTTTTATGAGCAGGCTAGCAGTCGCACGCTTTGACTGAAGGCCTTTCCTTGTAAACCTTGTAAACCTTATCAGAGTCCGACAGTCCCATTAAAAACCAGTTCCGCTGGGCCAGTCATGTAGATCTTGTTATCCTCTGCCCCCCACTCTATGTACAAAGGACCGCCGGGCAGATCCACTCTGCACTGGCGGTCGACCTTGCCCTCAAGTACACCTGCAAGGGGAGGCGAAAGGGAAGCCAAATCAATGAAGGAGCGACTTTGCAAACCGAAAAGTTGTTAGATTGACCGCCACGGACCGCCCCAGAAACGTCCAGTTCACGATGGATTCCGAATCCAAAGGCAGCACAGAATCTCCTTGCCAAACCAGTCTACTTCGCATCATCACGCAAGGAACTGCCCTTCTCCTGCCTCCTTTGGGCCACCCCCCTGGTACATTACTTCACCTGCTACCACTGTGGCACATGCGCCTGTCCCACAAGCCAGGGTGCGCCCTGCTCCTCGCTCCCACACAACCATGCGAACGTGCTGACGGCTCAGGATCTCCACAAACTCGGTGTTGATCTTGGCAGGGAAGGCCTCGTGCTTTTCGCACTTGGGCCCCAGGCCGTACAGGTCCAGATCATCCACCTGTTTCAAGATATCATAAAAATATGCGCGTGGCAGCAGCGGCTGTGTAGCAATTTGACTCAATGACATAGTACACTCCCAAAGCGGAGATGAGTTGCCAGTGAATACCATTGAAAGCCACTAATGGACAAAAATGCAAGCACACCTTGATGGGTCTGCCATCTATGCTGTAGGTAATGGCATGAGGATTGCCCATGCTCACGCATGTGACCTTGACGCTGTGACCGTCCACCATAAGCTCCTGCGTCGACATGTACAGCAAGTTGACATGTATGCAAAGAGTATTGAGCAAGGCATGCATGCCCATCATTTTGGGCACAGCAAATGGGAAGTATTTTATCATATTGAAGCTTCTGCCGCAACTTTTAGAGTGGTCACGTTGCTGATATCTGATATATGTGCTAAAACACTCACGTTGCAAGTCCTGCAAATAATTGATTTAATGAACTAAAGGCATAGCCTGAGATGACAACCATGTTTTAGATTGGGCTCTTGACACAAACTACAATACCCGACCTTTCTTTAATGAATTTTCTCTAAACAACTGCGACCTTTTCTCAACCCAACACACACAAAGATATATAAATACACACACCTGCTCTACAACAGTGGAGCCTTTGGTGGGAACAAGGGTGGTTGGGACCTTTGGCCCCTCCAGGATTGGCTCGCCCATATCCACTTTGACCTGGCCATCTGGCAAGAGCTCAGGCTGGATGAGGCCTACAAGCATCAAGATTATGAAGATGCAGCAAGATCATGAAGATGCAGCAGCTGTGCGCAAGATTTGCAGAGCGTTCAATGTTCTATGGGAGCAATTGGTGAAGAGCATGACCTGTTGTCTTGAGAGAAGTTGCAGCGCGTTTGCGGGGACCAATGCTCACCTGCAAGGGTGTGAATCTTGTATTTCCGTGGGGCTGCCTTGTCCACATCAGCCACAAAACGCGCTAGACAGCGAATGCCATTTCCGCACATCTCAGGCTCGCTACCATCCGAGTTGAAGATGCGCATAGTCAGGTCGGTGTCTCCAACGGGAGGCAGGGCAAAGATCACCTGTCAAAGTAAGCGTGTGGAAGAAATGAATGTTAGTTTCAAACGTGGTGTGCGTGTATATCTGTGTGTGTGTGTGTGTGTGTGTGTGGGTGTGGGTGTGGGTGTGGGTGTGTGTGTGTGGGTGTGTGTGTGTGGGTGTGGGTGTGTGTGTGTGAGAGTGTGAGAGTGTGTGTGAGTGTGTGTGTGTGCGTGCGCGCGTGTGTGTATGCGTGTATGTGTGCATGCGCGCGTGTATGTGTGTGTGCGCGTGCATGTATGTGTGCGCGTGTGTATGTGTTGTGGAGAGTACGAAACCACCCACCCCATCAGCCCCCACTCCAAAATTGCGTGAACACAGGCGCACAGCCTGCTCAGGCGTGACGAGGGGAGTGGGAGCATGCCTGTTATCCACCTGAATGTGTAAGGGGAAGGGGTGAGCATACAGTGCAAGCAGTTGCCTACCTCCACACGCAACTCACTAGAATGAAGTCATTTCCTAGGCCGTGGTACTTGGCAATGTGGAGAGTAGTGATGGGGGCTTCCGTGGTGGCAGCGGATCGAGAGACGGAAAGGACGGACCTGCCTGCTCGGCGGGATGTCCTGCCACTCAGGACACGGTTTGTGCTGCAGGCACCCAAGGCCGCAGACATTGCTTTGGATGTATTGTTTTAATCGTAAATGGTTGGGTTTCCGTAGCACACAGCGCACGAAAATCCAAAAACAATGGTAGCTGCAGGAATTAAGTTTATTTGCATTTGCAAGGATGGAAAATAGCGTTGCTGGGCGCCTAGCTCAACTCAACAAGCAGGCTTACGAGAATGTGCTCAGGGCGTTGTTTGCTCGCAACACCAGCACTCCCGTGAGTGATCCTTTGGCCAATTGGCTTGCCTGTGTAGTCCTGATGCAGCATACATGCGTTTGTAACTGTTTGAAGCCTCCCCTCCCCGCCCCTCACAGGAGACAATGAAGCTGATGCTTAAGCTGCGCAAGGAGCTCAATGTAACCTCAGACGAGCACAAAGAATGGTTACAGGAGTTGATCAAAGCACGTAATGACGGGAACCTCGGGCAAATGTGAGTGTCATGTTAGGTACACTTCTACGTGCGCGTCCCTGGGCATCTCACCGGACTGGCTTGCATGCCTCTTCTTCTTCGCAGCAGATTCCTTTCGTGTGTTAAGCTCTTGTTTTCATGCTACTGCACACGCAACGATGTTTTACCATGCCACACGTATCAGATGTCTTAAATGATGAGGGGCCTTTGCCTCAATTGTTATTGGTGTTATACCCTCATGCCCTGCATGATAACTTCTGTCCTGTGCCCTTAAACCTTATTATTTTCCATGGACAAAGGAGCCTCTTTTGCCCTGGGTCACACTTCTTACACGCCAGCGCTTATTTACCGGCGTTGTGATCAGACTCAGCTTGCTCCATATGCCATGCAACGCCTAAGTTGGAGGGGGCACTTAATTGTTGTTTTTGATTCACTGTGTGGGTAATGTAATTGTAATGTTGCATCGTCCCTGCAGTGCACAATCGTGTGTAGTATGTGGTGTGTGTTGTGTGTATGTGTGTGAACCTCTGTGACTGTGCAAGCATAAAATTATGTCAGCTTTGAAGGCCTAGCCCCATACTCGTGTTATGCATGTCTACTTTTCCTGGGTGTCCATGCTTTTTTTGTTGTGTAAGCGTTTGTGTGTGTGTTGTGTGTGCGCATGTGCGCCACATGTGTTTTGGCACTTGCACATCTATATACATGTACCGCTTTTGCCTGTGTAAGCACTCGTGACTTTATATGTAAGCGCATGTGCTTGCGCAGCATGGTGCATGTGCATTTGTGCGTTTGTGCATTGTATGTATGTGCATGAATGTATGTGTACATGCGTTCACCTGCCAATGCCCACATATGCTGCAACGACACTTGTCATTCCTGAGACCTCTTCCTCTTCCCTTGGCACTCCAACAGCACAGTCGCTCACCCACAACAAACGCCCACGTAGGTTGCAAAGAGGACTAGAGCAAGCAAACGCCACTCCTGTAGCAAACAACGGCTGGGCTCCTCGACAACAGCAGCAGCAGCAGCAGCAGCAGCAGCAACAACAGCAGCAACAACCCTACCGTCAGACGTATGCAGAGGAAGCAGAAGACAGCAGCGAAGAATTCACGGTAGAGGACCAGGGGGGTAGTGATTCGTCCTATAGCCGGGAGTACCAGCACTTGCAACGGCGGCAGGGAGGGGGGGCAGGCACTAGCTACGGAGGCAGCAACAGGTGACGCACAAGCACGGTCGTTATGTGCGCTCACAAGTTACATATCCACACATACCTGCAAGCACACGCATGCAATATCAGGCAAAGGCACTGCACGTACACACATGCACACGCGCACACGCGTGAGGTGCGCTCACAAGTTGCATACCCACACACACACACATGTACACGTATGCATGCAAAACCAGGCAAAGGCACTGCACATTTACACATGCACGCGCGGGCACACACACAGACACACACACGCATGCACACACACACATGCACACACACGTAGGCACGCACTCACAGACACACTTACAGGCACGTGAACACACCTACAGACAAATGTACATACTAGCTAAACTAACATACGTATGTGCTCGTGCCCTTTTGTGTGTGCACTCCTGCATGCGTGCGTCACCACTTGCACACGAACATAAATGTGCACACACACTCGTACACACGCACACACACACACACACGCTCAGACACGCACACATACACACACAAACACAAACGCAAACACACGCACACGCACACACGCAGACGGCAGCAGTCTGGAGGGGGTAGACCACAGCCGGCAGGGGGTGCAGGACAGAGCAAGCAGCCCCAGGTAAATCCCCTGCAGCATTGCATGGAGGTTACCGTGTGTGCTTGTCATTGCTTGTTCCAGCTGCTGTGTGTCTGCGGCTGCAAGCTTGTTTGGTTGCGCACTCAGGTTTGTGCAATTGACGCCTATGGCGTACGGTACCCAACAGTTTTTGGTGCCGCACATGTGACAGCTGACCCCCAACAACCCGAGTCACCTCCTGGGACAGCGGGTTAAGGCCTCATACCCCCACCCATAGGCATCTCCCTCGACCTCCCTACATTAGGGACGGTGACAAGTAGCCCTGTCACCTGCCCTGTCCTATGCTAACACTAACACCTACCCTATACCGCTTTTCATCTTTGCAGTTCAAGCTGGCACCCTGTCCCTTTACCTCCACTCATAGGCATCTCCGTGTTTATCCCCCATGCCACCCCTAAACCTTACCAACGCAGCTGTGGGTTCCTTTCGCATCTTTGCAAATCAAAGTCCACCCTTACTCACGCGCACCAACTGTCAAACTGTGCATGCGTGACCGTGACCGTGAAATCCCTTGACCCTGACGCCTGAACACCAAACTCCTATCCTGCAGGCTGCGCTCCCTATACCTCCGCTCATAGGCTACAAGGTGCAGCGCTACTGGCCGGGCGAGGGCGAATGGTGTGAGGGCATTATCACGGACTTCAGGGAACGGGATGGCATGTACTGGTGAGGCGAAGAAGGGCATGCACACATGCCTGCAGCCCCTTCTACATGTATTCCCAACCGCTGCTGTGATCTACGTATGGAACTCTTGCTGAGCCTGCTAGCGTGCTCTGCTCCTGTCTTTCGGCCTTAATTGCTGCCGCACAAGCCGCTAGGGTGGTGAATAGGGTTGGTCAGGACCGTATATACATACGTACATGACCGTACGTATGGTCATTCCCATGCTAATAGTACCGCACATATATCCTATACACGTATAAATGTATGGTTCTGGCCTGACCTAGTGGTGAAGTAGCCTGTGGGTTTAGAGGAGCTCCTCAGACCGCAACCAATGGAACGAAGAAACCATCATAAAAAGTCCACTCTACTTGCAGACGTGCATCCAGTTCACAAGGGTCCATGCAACTCTCCTGAGTAGAGAATGCATGCGTTTCTCGTTTCTCCTGATTCAAGTATGCACGCATCCCATGTTGAGACGTTCAAATGTAGTGAGCCACTCCCAGACAGTGCACTTGCTGTGAATCCTTAAAAAGTGTAGTGGTTGGAAAAAATCATGAGCCAATGTTCCAAGTGACATGATATTGGCCTTAGCCCGTGTTCCCTTGCTTTGCCGGGCCAGGAGCTGTGTGTGCGTGCCTGTGTTTGTGCATGTGCATGCGTGTGTGCATGCATGTGTGCATGTATGTATGCACATGTTATTCTATTGCGCTCTTGCATTTCAAATTAGTCTGCACACTTCCTTTTTATGACTTCCTCGCAGTCTGTAGGAATTCGGTACACACAGGACAAAACGCGTTTGTGTGCTAACCTTGGTGCTGCTTATATCATTTTAGCTGATGTGCATCCATACTGCATCCATACTGAGCTTGTGTGCTCACTTAGGTTAGCTAACCCTAACCCTAAACCCTTTGCAATCGTCCAATCTACCTAGGAGCTGCAGCATCACAACATGACACACAGTTACACAAGCGAGACAAATGAAGTTTTTGGAATTCTTGTAACGGTCATTAGCTAATCACGTGTGTCCTCTGCTTGTCTCAAGTACATTACACACGAAAGTATGGAACGACTGGATTTCTATTTGCAGGACATGTGCTTTTCACATGCAGTAATGTGGTCGAATTTGACACAAATACCATGACATCAGAGCATGGTTTACACTTTCACTGGTACGTTAGGGCAGAAATCTAACCCATTGAAACCTTTGACAAAGCCCACTTGTCCACGCATTCCTGCCTCTCATGCCTGCTTCTTCTTGCTCATGCCTGCAGCATCACGTACAATCTAGGAAAGAAGGACGAATCCATGGAGATCTTTGACGTAGCCAAGGCTGAAGCCATTGGAGACGCACAGCGCTCATACTACCAGCAGACCCCTGACAGAATTGATTTAAGGCGCTACGCCCACACGCGAGCATGTAAGTGTCGTTGCTGTCCTTGCAGTGTGTGTGCATGTGTGTGCGTGTGCGTGTGTGTAAGAGTGTGTGTGTGAAAGGTGGTGGGTGGGTGGGTTTCTTCCTTGTTCAAATGGACCTTGACAAGGGAGGTGCTTTTGCAACAAAATGGTTTAAGTGACAGTGGACTCCTTGTGTATGTCACGGCTTGCACCTGGCAGTAATTTCAAGGACAGCCCAGTGTAAGAAGTGTGCGGCGGTGCGTAAGCTTACTGCCAGCACTCGCTGTAGGTAAAAGAAAGCCTCGTTCTTTTGGCGCATTATGGCAAATGCTTTTCACAAAGGACTGGGAGCTTTTTTAAAGGAGCTTGCACAATAACTGGCAAAAATAAAAGTAGCCTATGTCCGGAAATTGACTGAAATTTGCACTCTAAATTCTTGTTCTTTGCTGTCTTCTTGACGACGGGGAAGTTGACCCATGCCTGAGACTCTTACGTCGCAAATTTCTGCTTTTTAGACTGTATGGCCATTGTCATTGATGATCAACCCAAGCACACTTAGACCCTGTCACTCCAAATTTTGCCATACTATGTGCAGACCAGAACAGCGGAGTCCTGAACCCAGGAAAGAGCCGGCGGCAGTCATCGACACCATCCAAAAGGATGACAATGTCCTGAGCTACTCTTGTGTCGACCAATTTGAGGTTTACACTGGAATTGCTGTCCGAACTCTTGTGCGTCTATTGTATTGCTAAATAGGCTGTAACGTGCGTTACTTTGCTAGCATGGAATCCAATTCCTTCCATTTTGCAACTCAGAAAGTCTTGATTATATGCGTCTGCTCATATTGGCCCTACAGATTGTTCCCTGGTTCCTTGTCGTAACTGGGGGCACTGTCTTTCGCCTCACATACATTTGGAAACAAATTAAGCTACTGCTTGATTTAGAGCTATGCAGAGGACCATTTAATGCAACCATATTGGTAGCGAAGCGCTTATGAAATAATCCTTAAAGTGACACAATTTGGATTCGTCGCTGATTTAGCATTAAATTTTGTCTGAGCCTTCACTCAACTCAAAAAAGGATAAAGACGCAGATAGTGTAAACACTACCGGCATAAATTAAGAAAGGATGTTGTCTTGTATTCTGCACCACCAAATGGATGCAGAAACACACAACATCCCACCTGGAGAAAATATAAGATAAGTTTTTCAGTGGCTGGCTAGCGTGAGCACTAGTTGAGAGCCTTTCCTTATTGCACGCTGGTGACTTCCAGTGTAGACTTTCTAAATTTAATTTTAGTTTTATCAGGTGGCTGGGTTACATGGGGTTACAAGGATGGCCTACAGCCCGAGACTTTGGCTGATGGCAATTGGTTGGTGAAACAAAATCAACCAGTGTCGAAAATTGAAACTAAATCTGACACAAACTTGAGGAGTCTGTATGAGTCTTGATTCAGGAAAGCATTGATCTCAAAATCAGTGATACTGTGATGACAAGCCAAGAAAGGAACAAATTCACAGCTTGAAGGAGCAAACGCATGCAGAGTCTTAAAAAACATTCCTTCAAAAAGGTCTCTGTATCTCATGCGCAGCTCGCACACTTCAGCACACTTGCAAAAGAACATGCACATGCTTCTCATCTTGAACTTCTCCACACTCACATTTATCACAAATGCTAGAACCACCATGCCATTTACAAGACTCCACTCTCAAATGGTGTGCACGCAATCTGAACCTGCTGAAATTCCTCAACACATGTTTGTCCAAATCCTTGAACAAGTAGGAGGGGATAGAAAATGGAGAACCTCTAGGACCACTCTCAGAACTCCCACACCACTTGTGATACGTCACTGCTTTCTTGTTTACTGCGCGAGGACATGAAAATTCAGCTTACCTCCATACCTTCAAAGAATGTCTGAAACGCAAATCGCAAATGAACTCTTGCATGGGAACCTGTGTGGCTCTCAGCATTTTCTGTTTGAACATTGCATTACTTTGCAGTCCATTGAACGCATTCGAGACTTGAGCAGACCAGCAAGAACTATCAAAAAAAGCAAGATGCAAATCTGCCTTCAGCACACGACGTAGTGTCTCACTGTTGGAATCAAGCATGCTATTAAATAACCTGATGGAAGCACGGAACCAGAAAAATTGCAAGGGGGGCTCCTGACCGCACTCTCTAAGCACCGCCCAATTTGTTGTGCTGTTCTTCACTCCAAAAATGCGCCTCAAGGAACACAGATGCCTATTCTGTAACTGGCTACCAAATTCACTGCCTTCACTCAGATACAGAGCCCCACACCTGACTCGCATACATCCCAGCAGGAATACCATACACCTTAGACAACCAGAGCATAGCATGAGGCCTGCTTTTTAAATCGTGACTCTTTGCAAACTCAGAAATCCTGCTCTGTGCAGCCATGTAAGGCCGCACCGCATGTTCCTCAGCTATCTTCGGATTCATCCTTCTATCAAGCAGCATGCCCAAATATTTGAACCTGTCCTTCTCTGGAAGCACTACACCATTGTACGTGAACAGATTCTGCAAGGGAGAGACAGACTTACTATTAAAATGAACCACCTCCGACTTGGCCGTGTTCACAGTCAATCCTTTCTTCTCAGCAGACGTACGAAGCTTGTTCAGCATCGTCTGCATTTCACCAGGGTCATTGGTAGCTAATCCAAGGTCATCATCATACAGCATGTGGGACACACAATTCACTCGATCACCAGTCACGGCACCCTCAATGCCCTCACTGATCTCTCTGCCCATGTCATTGATGTACAAAGAGAAAAGGAGGGGGGACAGAGGGCACCCC
>Ga0307963_1000945_pt1 | contig 21241 bp, 27 predicted proteins | sample OrgLakmetagen594_FD_201829 | JGI IMG/M metagenome (GOLD analysis project Ga0307963, IMG submission 201829) | Saline water microbial communities from Organic Lake, Antarctica - #594 | ecosystem: Environmental > Aquatic > Non-marine Saline and Alkaline > Saline | place: Antarctica: Organic Lake... | reverse complement strand
AACAACAACAACAACAACAACAACAACAACAACAACAACAACAACAACAACAACAACAACAACAACAACAACAACAACAACAACAACAACAACAACAAACAAGAACAACAAAACAATTGTTGAAACAGGCTCTGCCGGCATTTTCCCCGCCCCCCCTCGACCGTCCCTACCACAAATTCAAGCACCACCCCATTGGAAACCTGCCACTCCTCTTCCAAAGCAGCACGCTGCATCTCTGCGTGTTCGCCTACCACTCGAACAGCACCTCCTCCCGTAGACGAGTGGATGAAGCAAGCAGCTAGAGCTGTGGTTGCTAGCACCACATCTGCTAAGGTGTGTGTGTGTCTATGTGTGTGCGTGTGTGTACTTTGAACTCTCTCAACATGCTTGGCATATCTTGATGGGTTGAAGGACAAACAAGGGTGCACAAAAGCTCCCAGACCCACCCCAACCACACACCTACCTGCATTGGCTGGACAGCTACATATGTAGAAACAGCTCTCCTGCATTGTCCATGAGAAAGGCGCGTGAAAGACAGGTTTCACTCATGCAAGCATATCGACACTGGAAGGTTTACAGCGTACGGCACCCTTTCAAAACACAGGAGCCAAGCCTGAGCGACACCCTGAGCAACACAATCACATCTGATCTGGCAACCCTCAGACGCCGCCCATGTTCGTCTTCAGCATACAACGGCAAGGGATCAGTTCCACCAAAGCCTAGGTGCCGGCAAAAAAGTAGCGCATTGCTTGCTTTTCCCTTATTGGCTGAATACAAATTAGAGTGCTGGAGTGCTGCTCCTTTTTTGACGCACTTTTTAATTTAATTCGGACCTGGCGTGTAAATACGCAAGACGTCAAGCAATTCCTTATAACAATTCAATACCCTGCATTGCTACACAATATGAATATGTACCTTTTGCTCATCAATCATACATCACACAACCAACCTGCTGGTTTCACACTACCCACATAATTTGTGACTACCAAAACATCCCCCCCTCCCCTATGCGTACAGGCGGCCCTCCCCCGCACCCCACCCCTCTGCAGTAGCCGCGGCTACCATCGCTGGTGCCTCCATTCCAGCCGCCACACTGCCGCGGAGGAGGCCTGCATCTGCAGCAAGCCTACACAGAGGGACGCTCTTGTATCCCGATTTAAGTGCCCCCCCTCCCCAAACCTTTGATAGGGATCCACTTCTGCAGCAACATCACAAAGAATCTGCCACCTCTTTAGGGCTTAAATCACCATTAAACCTAAACACCTCCTATTTGACCTCTGGCAGCAGCGTTTTTCATTTAACGGCTGAAGTACCCCCTCGTCCAGCAACTGCACACGCACGCGCTGCACACGTGCAGTCCTCCCCCTGTGTGCAGAGCACCCCACCACCCACAGAGCACCCCACACTGGTATCCCCGGCCAGACCATCATCTGCTGTAAGGCCCTCCTCCTCCACCCTACCCCCACGCAGCACACAGCAACACAGTAATCTCATTGCCCCTAATGGGTGCACTGGGAGTGGGAGTGAGAATAAGAAAAGAGCCCAAAGTGCACAGCCCAGCAGTAGCAAGAAAGATGGAGGAACAGGGGGTGCAATTTCATCGCATAGCCGGTCAAGTGTGCCATCCCGGGACTCGCTCCCTCAATGGACAGTCAACGCACGCCCACTTGAGGATATGCTACAGTTTCGTAGGACAGACAAAGAGGGGTTTCAAATGCACGAAGGAGGGGCGGCGCTCAACTCTTTGAGACTGGGCTCACAGGAGGAGGAGCTGCCAGTGGGTGTGCTTGCCACGGCAATCTACATGGCACAGACTAGTGGCAGTCTGGAGGGCTTGAAGGCCATGCGCATCTCGCGCTTGCCAACCCAGGTAAATTAAATAGACCCAAACAGCTCTGCCAGTATGCACTCGTGAAAGACATGATTTGTGCGGATGAGGAAATCAAAGCCTGGGATGTAGACAAGCGACGCCAGGTCTGAGCCTGAGTAAACAGTGATTGATCATGGTCTTCACTGGAATTGGCAGTGGAAATCATGGGGGGCGTTACATTGAGCGGTCATACATTTGGTGGCATATTCAACCATGCTTGTTTGTCCTGTGTGCGTGTGTGCTTATTTATACCTCTACACACACGACAAGCAAGGGGTTGCCTAAGCGTTTCTGTTCGTCCTCATTTGAGAGATTCTCAACCTGTCCCGTGGCCCATTTAACTAGTCACAGGAATGCTCCAGCATACAAATGCTTACACAAAGAACACACCGGCTTGTGCTTTTCTGCTATGTCTCCGTCGCAGGCCCTTCAGTATTTGCAAAACGAGGGCCGCCTCTTGCAAGGCACGTTGGACCTTTCCCACAACCACCTGGCCTCCCTCCCCTTCCTGCGCTTCATACCCTCCATCTCTTCCCTCGTGCTGTGCCACAACCGTATGGTGGCCCTGCCGTCCGCTGTGTTTAATCCTCTCACTGGCTTACAAAGCCTGGATCTGAGCAATAATAAATTGGAGGAGCTGCCAAGCAGGTAATTTTGGTTATGCGTCCTTGGATTTGATAAAAGAGAGAGAGAGAGAGAGAGAGAGAGAAAGAGAGAGAGAGAGAGAGAGAGAGAGGGAGAGGGAGAGTGAGAGGGAGAGGGAGAGGGAGAGAGAAAAAGAGAGAGAGAGAGAGAAAGAGACGTCTTGAGGTATTAATTCTAGATGGGTGTCAACCTTTTCGGCAAAGTTATCTCCGATGTCTTAATATTAATCTCACAACATTTAGGATGTCTGTAACAAGCAGAGGCCCCTCTAACAAGCTTATTCTCGTCGATGTTCATCACCTAATAATATTTATCACCTAATAATTACATCGATGTTCATCACCTAATAATTACATGATCACATTAGCATCGTATGAAAGAAGGTCCTTGCTCTCTTGCCTCACCCAAACATCTCCAGCCTAAGTAGCTACCATCCTTATCCTAATCTTTTAAGCAGGGTGCTGCTGACCTTTATCATATACCTTTTTGTGCCCGCAGCTTAGGTGGACTGCACGGTTTGCGGCACCTTGTGGCTTCCCACAATGCCTTAGAGGTGCTCCCAGCAAGGATCAGTGAGCTGACAAGCCTCCAATCACTCAAGGTGTGTCAAAAACAATGCTCCTCGAGACTGTACTCTTCTATTTTTGAAGGCCCTCTTTGACTTGTGGTTGTGTTTCCCTTGCTGTGATAAGACAGGAATGCCGACAGCGTCTCCTGAGTAAAAAGTAAAACATTTGTTTAGTCCTTTCGCGACCGCCTCAACCTTTCTTTCTGCATACCATGTACGCGCAGCTGGACCACAACAAGCTGTTCTGCTTGCCTTGTGGACTCAGCTGCCTGATTTCTTTGGAGCACTTATCAGCCATTGGGAACAAAATGACAGGGCTGCCACCAGACCTGGTGCGGCGTTGAACCAAACCTACCACGTTACCTACTTAGATTTCTGGAAAGGCTCGTTTTTTCCTCGTCTAGGTAACATTCACAGTATGAGTAGATCTGCCGGTAAACCTGGTGCATGGCACGTCCCTTTGTTTGTGTTTGTACCCACGCATGGACAAATGACACGCATAAACACGCATCTCAGCACATACCACCACGTAACAATTCTGCATCTGAATGTTTGTAGGGCAGCTGCACCCGCCTGTCCAAACTTGATTTGCAGCACAACAGCCTGACTGCCTTACCCAGCAGCCTCAGTAAGTCTTGTTTCTTTGGCGTCTAGGACCTGGTATGCGTAGCGTTGACGTGTAATTTGCATAGGATGTTCATGCTGGACATTGCTATGTTGGACTTTGGGCGATTAGGTGTTATTTTTCTCATCGTGTTGTTGTCTCCAAAGTTTGTGCAAAATCAGGAGTTTGAGAAACAGAGTTGATTTCCTTATTGCGCAAGTAAAACCTAGGATCGCTTGCTGATTTCATGGAACTTCGCAACATGACGTGGCAGCCTTGAAAGTCCTTCCCTATTCCATGTGTCTTCCTGCAACTGGAAATCTTCAATTGCCTTAGCTTTCCCCTCGAAGCCTTGTCTTGCACTCCCCTATGTGCTGGTCCATATATCAGCACATTATTACTTCTGTTATGTGACTGCTGAGTTCAGTGTGTAACACAAACTCCAGTTCTTGGAGTGAAGCAAAGTGATATCTCTTATATCACTCTTGCTTTGCTTGTAAATAATCCACCGCCATCTCACGATGCAAATGTAATAGAACTTATGGATCACGCCCCTCCGCAGAGGGCTTGCACACATGGCTCGTGGAATTTCACCTTGATGACAATGGATTCACAATCCTTCCCCGTGAGGTACGCAACAGCAAAAGAGGTGCTAGGGAGTAATATGCAGGCTATTTCACTACAGTCAAGATAAAAAAGCCATGCCTGCACAAAGCACATTGGAGCCCATTCCTGCCACAGTATAAACCAAAGGGGAACATCAAATGTGTGGTGCGTGTGTAGCCTCCTCTCAACCTGTGTGGCAGCTGGGCAGTGTAGTGCTTTGCGTTGACTTGCCTCCTTTGAAGTCAATGCCAGGATGGTAGAGGATTGCTGTGCGTGAGCAGAGAGCAAAGTTTTGTTATTCACACAAGTCAGTCAGAGGATGTACGCAGGTCGCCCTGCTCACAAAGCTCAGCAGCCTCACACTGAGTGGCAACCCCCTCTTGTTTCCTCCTCGTGATGTGGCAGCAGGTAAGGTTTTGAATATAGTATCTGTCCTCACTGTGTGCGTGCATGTGTGTGTGTATGTGTGTGCATTTTAGGTGCCCAGGACGCAGCAGTGTGAGATGAAGGTTCTTACTTGCAAGCTAGCTCTTATCCTTGCCCCACATCTCTAAGTAAGTAGCAAACACTTCATAGTGTGATCTCCTGACCTATTATGAAGGGCTACTTCTGAAGTTAGTCTGAGTGTTTGGGCCTCTTCAATGTCAAAATCTCCATGGTTGACATGATTAGGTAGTCCACAAGTGATGAAGTCAAAGCAACGTGCCTACCTCAGCTTGCAAGGATGTTAAGAACGCACGTTCGTGTTCTCATGCATGTATCAGCTCACATTGCTTTTGGCGTGGCTTCTGCTGCCTGCATTCAGGCGGTGTGGATGCAGTGCGGGAGTTTCTAGGCATGTACAGCACCCCGGGGCTGTCTAGCATGGCCCAGTCAAGCAGCCTGAATGAGACGATGGAGGACTGGAAGGGGCCAGACGCCCTGCCTGTTTTACCGAGAACAGAGGGTGGATACCAACCCCACGAGAGGACAGCTTCGGATTTGCTGGCCTCGACACATGCATCTTGCCAGGAATATAATCCCAAAAGCCAAGGTACACTCTATGCACATGATTTCCCTTGGTTGGTAGGGGCAGAGGTGGCTTGTGCCAGGTGGCTTGTGATCGACTTAGTCATTACGTAGCTGCATAAACCCTGCTAAGCGGTGAATGGACAATTTCACGTAAAGGCAGCTTACCACTTACGTAGCCTTTGTGTGAACGCTGCTCCGTCTTTTTGTATTGTTTTTTATCGCCGCAGATTTTTCATTTTTGTATTGTGTTTCATCATTGCCCAATTGCAGCATTCCACAATGCTACCTTGTTCGGATGGTTGTTTTTGTTTGCCGCATACAATGCCCGTACATGACTGCTACTTGATTACTTTCCTACTATTACTACCAAGGATGTATTCTGGATGCATGTTACTGGCAAGCTCTGCGCCTTGTCATCCCTGAACACCTTGTCCTATGCCTGTGGCCTTACAGGGTCACTGCTCCTCCACATGCAATTCGAAGCAGAGGCCCACGAGCGCCAGATGAAGGCCCTGCAGCTGGAGAAGGACGTCAGTACAGAAAGGGTGGGTTGAACCTTTAGTTTTAATTCCTCTTGTTTTGAATTCAAAGGGGGGCCCGTGCCTTCCAAAGCAGCAAGGTAAGTGGATAAGAATGGGGACGTTTGGGCTGTTTGTTTAATCAAATTGGGGCTTATGTTTGCATCATATGCAGCTTCCAGCTGCAGGTATAGCTGCAGGTATAGCTGCAGGTAACCGAGAGAAGCTTGTTGGTCTCAAGAGTAGGAGGTGTTTTGGAAGTAGAACTGCCTCTGCTTTTGTTAGCCTACCTTGATCTTGGCTCAATCTTTGCTGTGGAGTTTCTTCACACACATACACAAACGATAAATTGGAGGCAAGTGTTACATCTCTTTTATGCGGCACCAACGACCGTTTGCGACTTTGCTTGTAATTTTGCAGGCAGAAAAAGCAGAACGAGACGCTGCAGAGCTGGCAGAGAGGTTTAGGCTTCTTACACTTGAGGGGCAAGTGCGGACCTCCACACACACAGGGACTGTGTATGAGCAGAGTAGTGCCGAGCTAGCTCGTGCAGGTGTGTGATGTTGACAATTATTTTATTATGTTCTGTTTGATCTTTCTTCATCTGAACTCTCATTGAAGAATGTAAACCTGGCGTACAGGAGAGGTATGTCCTCACAGATTGGCTGTCGAGTGACATATTCTGATATTGCTCCAGCTCTCAAGCTACATCATATTGGTGATTTGCTGAGAAGCAATCTGAACCTAAATTTGATGCCTACGCGCATGGACACACAAATGCATAATGACGCAAAAACATGTGCATGCAATTGCATTGCTCTTACAGGCCTTAAGCATATGCAAGCATATGCTTGTGCGCTTACAAGTTGTAACCTTACTGATCCTGGCTCACTGTTCAGTGCGCATCCTTGAGGCAGACTTGAGGGAGTCCAATGGGGAGCTCCGGATGGCACAGAAACAATTAGCTGAATCACGCAGGTTTGTGTGAATGCTTCTCTCACTTAACTTGTCCAGCATGTAGTGTCTGGAGCATCAGTGCTTGTGAATGAGCACTACTTGTCGGTGAGCACTGCCAAATTTTTCTATTTTTAGTAAATGTTTAGTAAGTGGTCTTTGAATTAAGGTACCAGGGCTTTGGTCGCGGTGGTGACAAATGGGCAGGGCTTCCCAGAACCCTATATGTACACATCTACCGTACCGTACTTATATCACCGCGTACCACAAACGTTCTTCACCCCCTTGCAATACGTTGCAAGCACGAAAAAGAACTGAAATACGAAGGGCTCGCAGAGCTCGCATTGGGCAAAATTAATTACTTTTGTGAGCACGAATGGGAAGGGACCAGGAAGGCCCCCAAGGGGCACAAAAGCTTGTTGTGGGCGTTTTTTAAGCCCAGTAGCCGGATATTGAGAAGGCAGGTTGAAGAAGACAGGGCAGCAGAGCGGGATGCAGCAGCAGCAGGAAAAAAGAGGCCACCTGAAGGCCTAGGCTGACCTCAGGCATCAGCAGCAGGGAGGTTCTTTGGGGAGGAGTAGCAGTGTAAGCAAGTGCCGTCCTTCACATGCACATGTACGCGTGCGCACACGCATGCATACGCGCGTGCATACGCATGCACATGCGTGCACAAATGTATGGATATGTGCGCACACAAGCATGCTCACACGCGTGCACGTGCAGCTCACAGGGCTAAAAGGTCCTTGCATAGGCTCGCATTGTGTTTATTAATTAAATGTTGCCCCCCTCATTTTTCCGCATTGGGGTATATTAATTGGGTTTTCCGAGCCTTGCATTGGTTATGGTATTTACAGTAGGTAAATGTATGGTAATTTTAACAATCTAGCAGGGAAAGTTTCATACACATTAAGTATTGTGTGTTTATTAATACAGTCCTGGCCCATTTTGAAGATTAGTGTGGAAATGTCTCCAAGCTCAGTAGTTTGCAAACCACACGTCATGCAGGACGGAGGTTGAGCAACAGAGGAGCGCAGAAGCAGCTGCAAGAGATGCTGGGGCCAGTATATTGGCCGTGCAGAAGTGCTCAAAATTGGAGACTGAGCTTGAGACAGTGCATGCCAGGGAGGCTGACCTGCAGAAACATCTTGCATGGCAGCTGAACGAATACAAGAACATGGAGGATCGATGCCTGAAGGTGAGAACACCACTTGTGTGGTTTGTTGAGTTGTAGCGTTTCACCCTTAAAATTCTTAATTAGGCTAAGCTGTAGGGTCGCTGCGTACTAGGAAATGCATGCCCGTGCATGCCTGTGCATGTGTGATCAAGTATGAGACATCACTTCAGCTGCTGATTATAAAAGGGCTGACATACGCACTCTGACACCTCTGCGGCCACCCAGGCTGAGTCACAGCTTGATTGTCAGAGCCTAGGCGAGCACGGTGCTGTGAAGACGGAGCTACAAAGCCTTCGAGAGCACCTGCTGGTGTCTAAGCTTCAGTCGAGTACTGCAGCAGCAACTGCGACAGCTCGCACGGTACGACACCTGCTGTGCATCTGTGCATGCTTGGTACATGTGTCGGCAGTATATCACATTTTCCTACATCATGGCTGTTGCTGTTAGGTTAACACCTGCAACTTGCTAAAAGGTAATGACAGCGTCTATCGCATAATTGAAGGTTGTTCCTTCTGCAAATCACGACACAGTGCATGAGTTTTCTCTCCCGAAGCCTTTGTGTATCATTGTAAAGGTAGCTGACATTTGTTCAGGTAGCTAGGTCTTGCGCCTGTGTCTGCAGCTTATTACGTTCTTATCAGTAAAACCCCAAAAAACACCTCGGAATCTGAGTGTCTGTTAAGTTTATTAGGTGATCTGAGAAAAAGAGGGATTTCATCACACTTGAATGTGTTTTACCATGCACATGTTTTCCCAGGAGGACCTCCAAGACCAGATAAGGCAGCTCGAGGCTTCCTTGCAGCTTTCCAGGATGAACCAGAGAGATATGTGTAACTCAGACGCGGCTGCTGCTCGTGTGCAAGAAAGGGTGGCCGCAGCTTTTTCACACGTGGATAGTATGTACTATGCAACCAGCCGGGAGCAGGAGAATACAAAACAACGACATGAAGCCGTTAAAAAAACCACCTTGCCCGTAGACAGAACCATAGCAGTCAAGGCCTTTGCTCCTTCATAAGCGCGTGTGCGTGCTCTGTGTCTTTAAATTGGTGTTTGCTTGTGTGAATTTCACTTATTTCTCCATTTTAAAACTGCTTTGTCAGACATACCCACATTTTTCCTGCTAGGAGGTCCCTCCCTTTTATTGACACTTTGCTTTATGTCAAGTGCATAAGGAAGCATGCAAGAGGCACTACTACCACAACCAAACCATCCAAGAGGTACTATGCGGAGCCCACGGCAGTCCCTCACCCTATTAAAGCGAGGCTTACTAAAAAAAGCAGCACTATATTGTTGTTTAGTTTAGTTTAGTTTAGTTTAGTTTAGTTTGGATTACAAAGGCTTCAACTTGGAATGGCTGCTCAACCTATGAGAACGAGGTAAACCTCAAAACAAACCAAGTAAAAAAGGGCTGTGACGCAACTGGAAAATGCTAACCTTAATGACACGAGAAGAAGCACTATATTGTTGACTAAGTGAGGCTCAACACCGGATTAGCTCACTGAAGCGCACTACACGTATACCCAGTTGATGTGCAAGCGCCTCGTCGATTTGCTGACCTATTGCATGGGATATTAAAGCGTTGGCAGCCAGTTGCAGAGATAACCACCAGCGGCGATGACCAACAAAAAAGCAAAATTCTTTAATCTGAGCTTAGTTCGAGGTGCGTGCCGCTTGCTTGGTACAAGTAAGACAGTCATAAAGGCTGCTGACTATTCTAGGCTCCTTGAGTTATGAGCACCTAACACTCCTACTGAATGATTAGGCAGGCACGGTGGGAGCAGTGTAATGCTGAGGTAGCGCAAGCAGTGAGAGGTTTGCTTAGTAGACCTTTCCATAGGCTTGTATCGAGTGACTGTGTGGTGGAGAGCACGGCAGGTTCAATGCTGTAGACTGGCTATGAGGTTCGGTGGTTTTTGTGGTTGGCAGTGGCCGAGATGGGTGGTCATCCCTGTAGACCCTTAGCTTAGCTCTGCAATGTCTGTGCCTGGTGCTCTTGCTTGTTTGAGGCTGGTACTCCAGTCTCTTTGTGACTTCTTCCACCTTTTGTTACTCTGTTGGACCTCTCTGACTGGGCCTTTTTTGTCTGCCGGTAAAGGAGTTTTATGGTACTTGGTACCAAAGTGGTACTTTTCCTTAATCAATGTGGAGAGTGGTTTTCACTGCCTGCGTAGTTTCTCTTTTCTTGATGATTTGTCACGTGAGGCAAATGCTCAGATGCTACACAGCCTTGTCATTAACTGGCAGCAATTTATACCCAGATTTCGCAGGGCTGCAAACTAGTGTTGCTTCCAGAAAAGTAAAGAGTGAATCAAGCAAATGCTCCTTTTTAACCAAACTCCAATCACGCCGGCAAGGCTTTCTTTGCTGCTTTGATGGCAGTGGACAACCGCCTGAAGCCCTCTTGCAATTGGTCTTCAGGCACGGAACCATAGGTAGCGCGGAAGTAAGGGCATGGTACTCCTGAAAGGATAAAGTTAAAGACAGTGGGGAAACTTAGTTTAGGATAAATTTGTATGATGTAAGGTCCGGTTTGAGAACTGAAGTCTGATTGAGTGCCTCTATTTGGTGGTCCCTAAAAAATTGACGTTTGCCCAGAGGAGGTTCGCTCTGCTAAATCTCACTCGGCACGCAGCAGCGACAGCAATTTGCAGTCGCGGCAGCAGGGGGGTTTGGGGGAGGGGGCTGCGGGACAGCAGTGCAGGGGCATGGGCAAGGCAGCGGCTCATTGCGAGCTGGCTCTAGAGCGCGGAGCGTGTGCAGGGTAGTGGAGTAGAGGAGCTTGTAGAGAGGAGCACCCAGCTAAGCTTTAGTTGGAGGGGGGTGTTACAAGACGTTGTTGAGGTACAGACGTGTTTGCTTGCCAATGGTGTGTAAGACCTCCGATATGTACCTCAACAAAGTGAGATGCGCGTGCCTGCTTTTGGTCTTGCAAAAGGTGCCGCTCTTCAACCTAGCTTGGGGTTCAGTAGTCGGGATCCTCCTCAGACCAAGGCAGGCACAGTGGGAGCGGTGTAATGCTGAGGTAGTGCGAGCAGTGTTTTCTTAATAGACCTTTCTGTAGGCTTGCACTGAGTGACTGTGTTGGTGGAGTAGCACGGCAGGTTCAGTGCTGTAGGGCTGGCTATGTGACTCGGTAGTTTTTGGAGGCTGACAATGGCCGAGACGGGCAGTTTTCCCTGGTAGACCCTTAACTCTGCGCCTGGTGCTCTTGTTTGTTTGAGCCTGGTACTCCAGTCTCTTTGTGACTTCTTTCCTCCTTCTGGTACTCTGTTGGATTTCTCTCTGGGCCTTTTTTTGTCTGCTGGCAAAGGAGTTTTACGGTACTCAATACCAAAGTGGCTTACTTTCCTTAATTAATGTGGGAAGTGGTATTGAATGCCTGCTTTTCTTTTCTTTTTTTAAGCTCCGGTCAGTCCGGTCCCTTGTAGTAGCTAAAGCATTTTTTAGCACAGTCAACGAGGCAAACATGCCAAAGAGTTGTGCTCGATGCATGGCTGTGTGCATGTTTTCTTCCATTGAAACAAAAAGGATAATTGAGATGGAAAGGTGGAGGAGATTCGCCAAGATACCCGATACCTAGATGGCTCTGTTCCTTAATCCATGGGACAGCAAGATTTGCTGCCTGTGTAATTTCACCAGTAGGAAAAGATAGCAGCGCTGCGCTTGGGGACCCTAGGTCGTGGAACTCATCATCAGCAAGTCTTGTGTGAAAAGGCATGGCAGGTGTGCAAACTTCCACAGCTAAAAATACCTTATGGGTGATGCAAGATGTCTGTTGGAACTTTCTAAAACCTGCCATTCTCAATCCCGGACAGCGCTTGCACCGAGCACACGTCATCACAACAACAAGTGGCCGGAATGCAATTGTGCTCCAGCGATGTTGTATTCAACTTCCTGCTCATCGCGAAAATGCAACAACATGACTCCGCTCGGGAACCAGGCTTGCATTTCGCGGCATCGCCATTTGAGACGGTAAGGCCCAGTATGTCCTAATTTCTTTCCAGCTGTATAAATTTTATATCAAAGAGCTCATGAAAAAGGTCCGGAGTTGCAACCAGGGCACTGTTCAACAATCGGAAAGCACCATCCTTCTCAGCATGAGCTTCTATACTCGATTTGGCTATTAAAGTTTTAGGAGAAAAGTTTCAATTTCTAAGCTATAAGACTCTCAGTTTCTCTAGCAATTCAAAAGCCCTAGACACTACGTGTCCTAGGTCCTAGGGTCCAACATTGGAAAGTTACACGGGCACAGACACCTTGTCACAAGGGAGATCCCTGCTTTACGTTTTGCTTGCTAACAAGGTTGTCTGTAAAGCCTGTGTATGCCTATTATGTCGTGCACTAATCTGCATTGAAGGACCTGTCAGGCTCTTACCTGCATTTGCTGCCTCAGCGTTCGTCCAAAACGGCCTGCCAGGCACAACCACCACCTTCGCAGCAACCAGCTCTTCCACAAGCTCTGCCCCAAAGTCAGGAAGCCCTGTTCGGGTCACAAGGCAAAAGTTAAGGCGCGCTTATCATATCACCATTAATATTACGTGTCTTGCAGGTCAAGGTTCACAAGCAATGAGCCCAAGTCATGACTCATGCTCATCATCTTGCACCTGAGTCGTGACAGAGTTTGCCTCCTTACTTGTCAACAACACTACCGAGTATACCTTTGCCACAAGGTACACACAAGACTGTCAATCTGACAACCATACACGTACCACAAAGCTTAAACCACACGAACATGCCAGCTGTAGGCTCCTTAAAAGTGGCCAGGCCTGTAAGGTGCTCATGTGCGGCAGCAGACGCTGCAGCTGCTCGTCGCGCATATGTGGCCTGTAGAAGAGTAGGTGTGCGCATGAGTGCTTGTGTGGTTAGGTGGTGTGTGCAGATGCACCAAAACAATTGCACTTGTGCACTTGTGTGATATTCAAGCTGGTGTGTTTGCAAATCTTGAAACAGGTTAAGGCATGGTCAGTGCACACGTGCGCATTCATACATGTTTACACACATTCACAAACTCATAAACGTACAAAGAACATGAATCTCTTGTACCTGCTGCTTGCGCACAAATGCTTCAAAGCCATCCAAGCCCCATGTGTTGACCAGCTCACTGACGACCACCTGCACGAATGTGCAATGCAATCAAATCATGCAAGATACAGACCATCGGCTTTGCTGTGATGGAGTTGTAATGCACCCGCTTCCAGGATGACTCATTTCTTTCAAACCCCTTAACTTAAATGTAACACCAATTTAACTGCCTGTGTCGATTGCCTTTTTAAATACACACAAGGAGATGAAATTGTTCGGTTGGTCATACACCAGTGAGTGGGAGAAAAGGCTGATTGCGTTTTAAGCACAATTTACATTTCTTATCAAAAGCAGGCAGTGACAAAGCAACTTTTCGTATCATCAGGCACATATACGAAAGTTTATACAGAATTAGTTACACAGTGATATTAAAATTCAACCTTGAAATCAAGCCATGAGCCACCAGTTCAGACAGATAAGTAGAGCAAACAGCCTGATCAACCAACCTGGGAAAGAGAGCAGGGTCCACAGCTGGATGCTTGTACTGCTGCTGCCATGCGGGCTGCTAGTGCAGGGGGGGCAGTGATCCAGCCCAAGCGGTACCTGTCGTTTGCGTGTGTGTGTGTATGAATGTGTGTATGTGTGTCACACAATCAATTTCGGAGTTTGAAGGCATCGTTGACATGAATGTGTTAAAAAAGTCACATCTAAAATTAGGGAACTTGGCACTGCAAGCGCTCAATTTTCTGCACAGGGCAGCATAGCCTTAAATTGTAAGGGAAACGGGACAGGGGGACCCACAAGATCAAGTACGAGCTTGAAGCAGCAGTCTATGAGTCACGAATACCTTTTCAATCCTAAAAACCTACCAGGAATCTGTCATCCACAATTACATACAAAAACATCCACAAACATGTTTAACAACAAACAGTTTTCTCCACAGATATTGTCCACCTGCTTCCCCTCAGGCCAATTGAGGCTTGCTGACATGCGTGTGGAGAAGGCTGCTTAGAAGTTTAGATGCAAATCGATAACGGAACTGAAAACGGTTTGACATAACGTCTTTTTCCCCTATGTAGCTCACCTGCGACAAGTAAGATCAACCTCTCTCTCTCTCTCTCTCTCTCTCTCTCTCTCTCTCTCTCCACACACACACACACACACACACACACACACACACAAAAGCGAACACACAGGCATACTACCATGCCAAGTCACTCACCCAGGACCTAGGAGCTTGGCAAAGGTGTCTATCCGCAGAACCCTGCCATCCACATCTATAGAGAGAAGGGTAGGTGGAAGACACAGCCCCGGCTGTTGGATCTCAGGGCAGGCGCCATTTGGATACTGCACACATGATGCAGAGTTACATGACTGGGTACGCATCTCTCCAGCAACGTATAATAAATGTAGGGGAAGGAAAAGCATTGCATTGGGAATAATGCTGTCAGTCAGGCAAGTTTGCCGTCGCTGCAAAGCATAAAAGCCTGCTTTAAGTTGAGTATGTTTGTGTACTTTAGGAGCATCAGGCCCTACCTGCAGCCAGTAGTACGCATCGTCTTCCAAGATGATCAAACTATGGACACGACAGATCTGCAAGGAGCAAGGAGGATGAATGAAAGCACATGAGCAGGGTCCACCAAAACGGTTACATACCGGTACATGACTGTACTGTTTTACATTTCTTACTGCTAGGTACAGTAAGTAATTAATTCCGACCACATACTCATAACTGCAACTTGCTGTGTGCTAGGAAATCCAGGACCTTTGTACTGCAACAAGACCACGCCTGCTGTGCACCTGCATTGTCCCTACACAGAATTGCTCACAAAAAGGGTTGGCCAACCGTAAATCGATCATTGTGACCACTTATATGGAGACGCTTTTGCTAAAATAAACCGTATACAAACAGTGAATAACAATGTGAAGATGTACACAAGGATGGCCTGGCCAGTCCTACTCACAAAAAAAGTACGATGCACGGGTACGTACCTCATAAATCTCATGCTTCCGCTCAACACTCATCACTGCTCCTGTGGGGTTTTGGCCACTGGGAATAATATAGATCACCCGAGGAGGTCGGCCTGTTACACTGCTGACACCTGCGGCAAACGAGGTCAGGGAGATCAGTGAGTTGCGGTTGAACAAAGCACGTTTAGAATGCCCTTTGGGCAGCACTAGCGACAAACTCAATTTTTGTGTCAAGCAAGGAAGAATGAAGTTTCGAGATTTTAAATGCTCAGAGCAGCCTGTGTCGATATAAACTGCCTTTCCTTTCCTAAACATTTCCATCAAAAAGCTAGTGCTACGCCTTCAATAAGTTCCAATCCTTTTCCCCTTCTTGCTCCTGTTCTTACCCTACCTGCACTCTGCAGCACACGACGCAAGGCTTCAGGAATCATGCCTTGCTCATCCATGGCCACCTGCAATTGTAGATAGATTTTGGTACAACACAAGACTGCTTGCTGGACATTTGACTTCCTCCCAAGATTGACAAAATGGCACTTAAATGCAGCAGCCGCAGGGCTTGAGGGCATCCTCGTGCGCATGGAGATACGCTTTGCACACTACTAAGATATAGAGTAAGCAACAAACATCACATACCGGCAGCATTTGCAGCCCACGCGGTACAAACACACACTCGGGTGCATGAGTGTAAGCAAACTCCTCGCAGATGATGAAGTCTCCTCGGTCGCACAAGCATGACACAGCACAGTTTAGCGCATGTACCTGTAGACAACACGTGTAGGGGTTTTTGAAAGGAGACGTTTGCTGGTTGCAAGCCCAGAGTGCAATGCATGAAAGATGGCAAACTAGTGAGCCTGTACTGGATCTCAGGACACGCAAAAGTGACACGGATGGTTGCCATGCTCCGATAAGATGCTGCGCACGATGGCCAAAATTCTATCGCAACTTCATGCCTATTAACTGGCATGCAAACAAGAGCACCATAAGCGGCTTGACACAGGGACAGGGAGGCAGAGCTCCGCCATTTGCACACACCGCGCCACTAGTGATGACGCTTTGTGTGGGGCAGGGGGGGGCGTGGCACATGTCCACGATCTGGCGTGCCCATTGCAACAGAGGGGGGTGCCCAGCGTGGAACATGTACTGCTGGGCGTCAGTGACCTGAGGTGGAAAGGGTAAAGGCAACCAAAAGTTATCAACAGAAAGTTCCACTCCTCTGTCTTTCATTTTTGTCAAGACCGAGGTTGTATAGGCAAGCAACATACGCTGAGGCATGCGACAGTACAGGTCTGAGGTGGTAGCTAACACACAAGTGGGTACAACCCTTGGTAAGGTCGCAGAAGCAGAAGCGGATCAAAGTGGGGAAGTCCTTTCACAATCCAGGCCGGTGCATGTCAGGCTCACCAGCTGGCCAGTGATCTGCAAAGATCCTGCTGCCCTATTTCCGCTGCCTTGATTGCTTGCAGCTGCGGGCAGTAAGCCTTGGCCACAGTTGTGAGGGGAGTGACAAGAGGAAGCAGCTGGAGCAGGAGTGAAGGTGTAACTGCCCTGGACAGCTTCTTGTCTTCCACTGGTCGACGCCGGGTGGGTGGTGCCATTGGCGCAGGTACTCTGGCAGCTACTTTGACCTTGAATAGGCAGGCTGCTAAGTGGGCTGATGGTGCCGTTGGCTGCTGGGTGGCAGTGAGGGGAGGAGCAAGCGGCATAGCAAGCTGTTGCGCTGCCATAGGTGGAGGGGTCGGAGGCAGGGCCACCTTGGCTGTAGTCCCACCAAGGGTGAGTCAGTTGGGAGGGCACGGGCACAGGCAAGGGAGCGGGGCAGGGGGGAGATGATGATGAATGCTGGGCTGTGTTGGTGGTTGTGACAGTAGCGCTTGCAGACCTGAAAGAGGAGGGAGTGCGAAAATCCCACCAAGGGTGGCGGCGTTGTGAGGCCAGACCGTACAGGGGTGCTTGGACTGGGAGGGGGATCTCGTCCTGGAGGACCAGATCTGAGCTTGTACTACCGGGTGCTTGAGCAGATGCAGAAGTGGCTGAGATCGAGGTGAGGGGGAAAGAGCTTGGGCTGGGCAGGCCTGCGTGCAACGTGATGACACCCTCCACGCCACGGAAGCGGTTCACCAGGGCTGCGTGCACGTACAGGCAGCGTGATAGAGGCAGGGGGCTCTTATTCTGTGTCGGGGGCAAAAATGCAGTACAAGACAGAGAAGCAGGCGCTAGCGCTCCTTGACTTCATTTGCGCTCAACGGTGCCTTGGCTTTTCGTATGGACATGTTTTTGGGGTGCACGCAAGCGCGCGCGCGCACACACACACACACACACACACACACACACACACACACACGCACGCACGCACGCACGCATACACACACACGCACGCACGATACACACACACGCACTGGCTGTAAGGCTTAATAGCTTACTCATGGCCAAAACAATACCTCCTCTGCACCGTACAAGGGACGCCACGCTGGCCCACTCTCCACCACTGTTTACCTCTCCACCTCCAAAGCTCTGTATCTCTCAGCAAATACACACCTGCCAGACTGCTGGGCTTCAGATGCTGGGCCTCCTGGCTCCACAGCTGCTCATAATCCACTTGCTGGCCAACCTTCATATGGTACACCTCAGGTATTACCTAAAGTATTATAATTGTATGTTTGAATAGTATTTTTTATTTGGATATATAGCATCAATTTCTCCTTCCTAAACCCCTATCTTTGTTCATTGTTTTTGCATGCCACCTTCGCCTGCTGCAAGTGCCATTAATGCGCTCTGCTATACTTTAGCTGAATATGGAGTGCAAATGGAGCCTGAGGTGGTGCGGCGAGCCAAGTTCAACGGCCCAGTTGTGAGTCTTCGTTGGGGGGAGAAAGTGACAGCTCCTCTTCTCTGCTCCTCTTTCTTTAGAGACATTGAAGAGAGACTTTTTTAGAGGCATTTAAGTTTGGCAATAGGCCCTTGTGATTCTGCGCATCGTGGACTTCAAGCCTGTGATTCTGCGCATCGTGGACTTCAACACCATTTTGATCTCAGGTCAAGCTTTTTGTGCCCTGAACACGGTGCAGGCTTCACAGGTATGGCGTGCACTCCATGACCTTGTGATTCTGCGCATCGTGGACTTCAAGCCTGATTGTCCCGGCCCCGCTCTTGAAGATCTGTGGCGAAGCGTAGCGGACGAGCAGCTGCTGACATACGATGAAGGGAGCGTGCCAGATGAAGGTTCCTTTGAATACCTCATGCGCACAGACACACACACACACATGCGCGCATGCAGACACATACTCACACACACCAGACATACACACGCGCACACACATACACACATGTTCATGTGCGCGATACACACATCGCAGGAGCAGACATGGTCCTGCGCTATTTGAACACCTGGGGCTGCCCCTCAGACTTGTTAGCACGCCTGCATCCTGTCTCCGCTGCTCCCTCTCGGCCTCTCCTCCTAACTTTGGCCTGGCTGGTGGCACAGTGTGGCCTGTTTGAGAATGCCATCACACGCACACAGCTACCCTTGCAGGTGCTGCAGCTGCTGCCACCATACCCTCAGGTGGGTGTAAGCCCTTTGCCGCATTAGACACAAAACTGCGCTTTCTCGCGGTCAGTGCGTTGATACTTCATTCCAGCACTTGTGTTGATTGGGAAAGCGAGGGTGTATGGCAACAGCACCTCTATGACTCCCCCGTTTAAACACCTCTTATTACTGCTCTTACCGTGATTTCCTCGTCCTTTAAACAACACAAGCATGCACACACACACACACACACACCTACTGCCCGCAAAAGTACGCAGGACACAGACGGCACCTCTGCTACGCAGCAGGCTCGCGTCCAAGCATCTCAGCAAGCGCTGGCCCACATTTCTGGCATCTCAGCAATGCTCGCACACGCTTGCCCCTCTATTCGCTCCTCCCCCTCCCATTCCCCCTCCTCTCTACCCACCGTCCTCTTCCCCCGTTCCCCACTTGTGGCTCCAAAAGATCGTGACTCACCCTCCTCAGTTGGTCCTAGCAGCAACAACAGAAGGAGCAGCAGCACGGCCGCTGCAACCTGCAACCCCCCCACCCTTGACCCGGCCAACCCCGTTCACTGCACTTCTGCGAGTAAATCATCATCTAGACTACCCAGCAGTGTGGCCTTCACCCCTCCAGCCTATCCACAAGTCTATGGGGCATTCCCTGAGGATAGCATGTGTCCCCCTCCAGCACCTGCCTTTGATCACCTGCCCTTGGGAGGGACACAGCAGCAGGCCAAGGCACACAGGCAAGTATCACCTCACTCGTGTCAGCGCCTCACTGGAGCTGTTCTCAGCCAAAACCTTGGTATACTAAGGCCAGGCTCCCAGCACTGGTATATCGAGAAGATGGGACGGCGTGTTTTGCGCTTTGCCTTGCTGGCACGTAGACAGACGTGTGGAGCGATGGAACACAGAAGGCACACAGTGAGTTTTTGGAAAAGGAAGTGCGTGAAGCAAGAAAGGCGTGAGAGAGGCCCCTCTGGCTTGCACTATGCCCACCCCTTTGGGTGCATGTGCATGTGCGTGTGCTGTGTGCAGTGTCCACATGAGCCCTCTCTGTACCTTCCTTGCTCTGCTATCTTACGCAGGGAGTGGAGCGCGTGGGTGGGGGTGGAGGGGCGCTCGCAGCAGGCCATGTCACTCATGGGCAAAGTGCGGGCGCAGCTTGCTGCACTGCAGAGCCTGGACGCTGCACGGCACAAGTGAGTGAAGCAGGCACACAGAAACAAAGGTGCTGCACACACAGGGTCACAGGTGCTGCACGGCACAAGCAAGGCTACAAGGTGGTGCTGGAACGACAGGATTGGGAGGGAGAGATTGGGAGGACGGAAGTTTGGAGGTTATGAGTGATTCGGGAGTTATAGAGGGAGGGACCGCAAAAAAGGGTGAGAATAAGAAAGAAAGGATCAGGCGGCGGTGTACAACTTGAATAGTTTCCTTCTCTATGAACAAGGACCTGGTGCGGAGCAATGAATGAATGACCAGGGTCAAACGTTTGAACAAGTTCACTCCGCAGTGTGTACCAAACGCTAAAATAATCTGACGGTAATCAGGCATGTTTGCAGTCTATAGTTTCAAGAGGTAGCTTTACGAGCTTCTTGAATGCTTGAATGAGCATGCTGATGTGTGTACGTGCTCTGTCCATATGAGGGCCTTACCACGCAATCATTCCTTACCTTATCCCGCAACTATTATTATTATTGATATATTATAATCATCACAAATGCAGGCTCAGGGCACAGCTCCGTTGCGTGCACGGCTCTATGACTCCCTTTGAACTGCACCTTGCTGCTCATCCGCGCCTCACAGAGTTCTACACAAAGGCACTCAACGCCGCAGCCCAGGTACGGTTCCTTTGTGGGCGTCCTCTTTGGCACAGGCAGGGTGTAACAAGGTTCCGTTTGAAAGTTTTTTCCCAACTGGTAACACTTTCCACACAAGGCGCAGCCGTGAAGCGGCCATTGTAGGGTATTCCTCTGTGAAACAATTTCATCTTACAATTGGTCTCATATGTGCATATGTGCTGAAGCCAACTCTAATACCGGTGCTCATTATCTAGTGGACATTTGTGTGCCGTACATCCCGCACAGGCAAACTCGTAGTGATACATATTGGCTCCGTTCCTTTCCTTGTACACTGCAGGCTCTGGAGCAGCAGCAGCAGCGGGCCGCCGCAGCGACACTTTTTTTCCAGGTAAGTTTGTGGGCTGCTGGCAAGCCTTAGCCCAAGGATATTGTCTTTGTTTGCCTGCAGTACCTTTTTGTGTGCAAGCTGGCAAATTGATCTGTTTCGGGTGTGCGTGTAGACACGTGTGTCCTTTTCTGAATGGTGTCCTATCTTTAATTTAAGTGTAACCATCTGGGCGCAGGAATGCTGCGTCTTGCTCCAAGCCTGTGTCCAAGTAGTTAAATTTTATACACAGATCATTCTGCCCCTACATCTTGTCACATTCTTGTAATTTCTGTGTGTTTGGATAAGGTCATAGGGGGTCGGGGGACGAAAGGTGGGGTTTGCCGCGACTGCTTATGCTTCTTATTTTGAGCACTTTCAATGTGTGTTGGCTAGGATCAGATTGATTGCCTTATTATCCAAGTAGTCAAATGGAAAACGGTGCATGTGCGGCCTCTTAAGTGTAGTATATGAGTATATACCGGTTCTATTCCGGCTCGTATCCACCGAACTGCTGGAGGGGGATTTTTACACTTGTGCCCAATACCAAAAGAGACACTGAACTGGCTAAAAAGAGACACTGAACTGGCTAAAAGAGCCCTCC
>Ga0307963_1000943_pt1 | contig 21262 bp, 19 predicted proteins | sample OrgLakmetagen594_FD_201829 | JGI IMG/M metagenome (GOLD analysis project Ga0307963, IMG submission 201829) | Saline water microbial communities from Organic Lake, Antarctica - #594 | ecosystem: Environmental > Aquatic > Non-marine Saline and Alkaline > Saline | place: Antarctica: Organic Lake... | reverse complement strand
TCACATTTATCACAAATGCTAGAACCACCATGCCATTTGCAAGACTCCACTCTCAAATGGTGTGCACGCAATCTGAACCTGCTGAAATTCCTCAACACATGTTTGTCCAGATCCTTGTACAAGTAGTCGGTGCAAGCGCTGTCCGGGATCCTTCTTTCTCACAAGGCCAAGAAGCGAATATGAAGAGCCAATATAGGCTTGCACCACACTCCAAGGATTTACCCTTACTCTGCGTCACTGAGGTCTGAAGCAACCTGAACGCTCGATTGAAAGCTTGCACCTGTTGCGACCTGAACAACATTACTTTTCATTCAATAATTGACAGGTTGCAAGTTGCAAGTGGAGCACTAGTTGATGCAAAAGCAAGGCAGTATATGCTAATTGTGCACGCACACAACAAATTAGGTGGTTAGCCATCAGTCTTGACTGCATGGTTCTTAGGGTCCCCAAACGCAGCGCCACTATTTGCAATAATCTGACATCACTAACATTGGTAACATCGGTCTGAATGTTTCATAGCAATCCTGTTTGGACCTTTCTCGCTCTATAATTTACAGGTACCCACATGAAGACAACATTGCTGCTAAGACAAAGCCTCCTGCTGATCCAGACAAATTACAATGATTTTAATTAAATGGGAGAGGGAGGAAGGAACCGAGAGCCATTATCAAAAAGAGTTACATTTCCAGATTTCACAGCTCGTGTTTGTTGCAAGAGGCATACAGATTTACAAAAAGCCTTGATCAAGAAGGCAGTACGACTGCTAGCATAGTTTTTAAAAGGAATTAGTTCAGAGGCATTCCAGTAAAAAGTCAACCCTTAGCAGGTTGCCATATCCCTCTCTCTTTCTATCTTTTATAAAGGTTAACAAAGGCTACTACTGCAGCGCTGCCACACAGCTCTAAGCCTTTCAACCTCCATTATTTTATACTTCCTTTCTGTCTTCTGTCTTTTGTCGCATTCCATTCATCTACTCACGTTTATAGCCAAAGTACCAGTGCACTAACTCTCAATATGACCCCTCTGAGACAAATACATCACAGATGATTCCCCCTCTTTATAAATTTAATGCGCTCGGTTGGTCTGGCAGAAGCTTGATTGGTTTTTCTGGATTTATTCAGTGCTGCAATATCGTCGTGCCTTTTTTCCCTTTTCAAGATTTTTTGTAGGTGCTAAAAGTCTGGTGCTACAAAAATAACTCACAATTTTTAAATGTTTCACATACGCAGCCTAGCAGTTATTGCGCGTTTTTGACTGATGGCTCACTCTGTAGACTCTGTAAGTCTTTTTTGGTAGGTGCTGCAAGTCTGGTGCTACAACAACAATTTTCACAACCTTTACAATGTTTTGCATGCAAAGCCTGGCAGTCGCACGTTTGACTGGCTGATGGCTTGATCTGTAAACTCAATATGACTCCTCAGAGACCTGTCCACTTTTCATAACCACAAACTACATTCAAGATCATTATGAACGCACATTGTTACAATCTGGAATTAAGCACAGCCAGTGGCACGAGCTTAGTGTAGTACAGTACTAGAAACATTGAAGGAGGAAGGCACATACTGCCACCATTAAAGCACGTAGGATGTAAGACAAGCATGTTGGCTTTCCGCAATTACGTGCTTCATCCTCTCTTCTTAGTCTGTGCCTGTTTACGAATAGAAAATCCTGCCAACATGCAAACCCGAGCATCCTGCACAGCCGGTAATGGAATGCTGCCGAAATAATATATGCTATGGATGGCTAAGCCTCTGAACTGGCACTGCGTTTTGCATAAACCTTGAACCCTTGGTACTCAATCAAACACGTCAGGACGTTGTACCCTCCTTTCAGCCTGCACTGATAGACAAAAATCAGTGCTACGCTACCGCTCTTAGGTTCCCCATGATATTGCCTTGCTTCAGCAACGCCACGCGCAGATAGCACGGCAAAAACACGGCGGACATTGCAATTTGATCCAAAGCTTGAGCTACAGCTAAGAGCTTGATTGCAGCAGCCACTGCCTTCATTCTTGCATTGCACCGTTGGCCTGGCGCTCCTCTGCAGCCACACGCAGCTTGTCCTTCTCCTTGGTGAGCGACTTGGGGGCCTTGACCAGATGGATCTCCTTCTCCAGCTGCACCTTGTCTGCCATTTGCCTCTCGCCCTTGGTGCGCTGCAGGTGATTGGCGGACATGTGTGTGTATGTAAGTATGTGTGTGTGTATGTGCATGTGTGTATGTGCGTGTGTATGTGTGTGTGTGTGTGTGTGTGCGTGCGTGCATGTGTGTACGCGTTCGTGCGAGTGCGTGCACGAACAAGTTCAAGCTTACAAAAGATGCGCAAGGCATGTAACAAGCATGACACTAGCAGAGAAAGGCGCTTGAAAGAGTCGGTATGTATTGCATGCCGCGGGGTGCACATGAAGTAGTTGAAGCTGCAGGCAGGGGAGTACTGAGCAGCAACATGCATGAATGTTGGTGACTTAGGTAACAACGACAGCCTTTTCTAGGATAAACGTGGCATACTTGTATGTGTGAACTACCTGGCAGCAAGTATGATAGAGGCACTACTAGAAACAAGCAGTGGTACTTATAAACGTAGTGTCGTCCACACACCTGCATGCGGGTCTCGTAGAAGCGTTCTTGGCGGCGTGTGCGGATGTCGTCCACACGCTGCATGGCCTTGAGGGTCTTGGAAACCACCTGGGAAGTTGTGTGTTTGTGTGCAGGCATATGTGTGTGTGTGTGTTATGCACAAACGCGCAAAGAGTGTCGTGCGTGTACACCTGTGACACCTGCCGCACTTTTAGAACGAGTAGGACAATTGACCCACTGACGTGAGTTTGCAAAGCAAGCTGGCAGCCTTAGCTGATTGCCCTCGTTTTGTGTGCACTTACCATGCTGTGTTTTGTCTGTATGATTGCGCACAACCGCACCATGATACAATCATGAATTGGCCACCAATGAAAACTACAGCTGTCATTGCTGTAAATCTAAACATATATAAGCCACCATCCAGTCACTGCCTGCCTCTCTACACAACATACTCTTCAGTGTGCCAGGCACATCCACCGCAACCATACGCTGGTCAAAATATTGCACGTACTTCTCCATTCATGTCCACCACTTGCAGTGGTGTTCTGGCCTGTTGCAGTGCTGTCTGCAACCCTTAGTCCCTTTTGTACTTGGTTTGTCTTGAGATTTACCTCGTTCTCATTGGGCAGGTTGAGCAGCCATCCCAGGTTGAATGCCTTCGTAATTCAAATTAAACTGCAACCCTACAACACTGCCGCTTGCCTCTCACGCCCCTCTCTCACCTCACGGTCATACTTCTCAGGCCTGTTGCGTCGTCGCTCCAAGTCAAAGGTGGCGTCCTCAACAAGCTCTTTGCCTGCCAGCTTGCGGTAGGCTGCGTGCACCGAGCAAGGGGGGCCGACAAAAGGACGTCTGTACTTAAGACAAGCATTAGTAGCTAGGGGGCGGAGGAACAAGGCAATCAAGGAGACGCACAGACGAAAAAGAGAGGAAAGCAGAGTTTGCAGGAATACCAGCTTATAAACAGCATGTATGCATAACCATCTAGCAGCACACACAATGCTTGAGGCAACAAGACTCGCTGTATATGCGCATTGCACGGCCTGTACGTTTCCAATAATGGGCACCCACGCACGAAGGCAGCCACCGAGCACAATGTGCACGTTTCCAATAATGGGCACCCAAGCACGTCAGGCACGCAACTGGCAGGCACCCAGCCAGAGTCACAACACTCTCAGCCTAGTGTACTCACCCTTTGTCCAGCGGACCTTTCTGGGGTTACGCTTCATCTTGAAGTTCTTGTGGCACTTGGAGCGGCAGAACTTGAAGACTGAGGCATCATTACGAACAAAGGTGATGCCGTGGCCGGGGTACACAGAGCTGCGGTTAGGGTCGGGCACACAGCGTTGTGGGTATGAGGCAAGGGCATGGTGCGTTGTGGCTATAAGGCAGGGTTATTAGGCAGGGGCATAGTGTGGGAGCGGGCTGGGTAATAGGGGGGGCACGCAGAGTTGTTTTGGGTCAGGGGGTAGGAGATATGTAGCAAACTGTGATCGTTCGTAACAACAACCAATTCAAAATCCTGTAAAAATAGGTGGCCCAGATGGCAGGGCTGTGGTTTGTAAGAGACAGATACGACGATGCAAAAATTGGACGATGCGGACAAGTTGTGGCCGAAAGGGAGTACAGATAAATGCTGTGGAGGTGTGGAAGAGAGGGCAGCTTCTAGAAATAAGATGAAAAGGGCGTGGAATTTGGACGGTACTTGTATAATAGGAAGGGCATGTAAAAAGGGGTTAGCAAGCACAGCATGTGGCCCAGGTCTAATCCTTTTCATGGGAATCTGTAAATAACGAGAGCTAAGGCCTTTCTAAGCGCTTCACATGGGAGCCAACAAAACTTGTGGAAACAATCCTGCATCTGCAGACCAGGTGAAGGCCTTAGCTATTTGCAACAGCTACACGTATGCAATCTTACATTGGAAGTGCCGGCTAAGGTGATGTTTTCCTAGCTCACTCAACTCAGCAGACAGAGAGCAACGACAGGCTCAAGGTCTTGGCACAACGTTTGAGACTTATTCACAGGAAGATCATCAAAAGCATGATTCAAGTTTGTGTGCCAGCCCCCCTCCTCCCCTTCTCTACTCCTCAGACTCACCTACTGCAGAACCAGCACTTGTCCACACGCATTGTTAACTAGTTAGTTCTGCTCCTCTTTGTAGGCCTGCAGTGTGAGAGGGGGTGCGCATGCTGCCTACTGGTGCGATGTTGCTTGACGAGAAGGCATGTTATCGTGAAGTATGCGAGTATGTGTATTTGTATGTACATCTTTACTTTGGGTGCATGTGCGTGTCTTGTTTGTCAATGTGTGTGTGTGAGTGTGCATGTGCGCGCATGTGGGCGAGCTTGTGCGCGTTGTTTTGTGTATATGCACGTGCGAGTGTGGGGATGTGGGGGACGGGGGGTTCAAGCGATTGCGTGCAATGTGCGCATGAGTGTGCGTTTAAGTGTGCATGTATGTGTGTATATGTGTGCATGGAAATATGTGTGCACGTGTGTATGTGATTATGCATACGAGTGCATGCATGCGTTAACGCGCGAGGGTGCATGTACGTGCTCATGTGCATGTGTACGTGCGCTAGCACATTTGTGTGTGTGTGTGTGTGTGTGTGCGTATGTGTGTGTGTGTGCGTGTGTGCATGTGCGTATGTGTGCACATGTGTGAGTGCTTGCGCGTGCGTGTGCACGCATGTGTGCATGTGTGTGTATGTGTGTGTGTGTGCATGTGTATGTGTGTGTGTGTGTGAATGTGTGTGTGTGTGCGTGCATGTGTGTGTGTGTGTGTGTGTGTGTGTGTGTGTGTGTGTGTTTGGCGGCAGCGTCTCGCACCTTCTGCTCGCCGGCTGGGAGACTTAAGTCACGCGGAGGCACACCCAAATGAACGGGGGAATGCTCACGTAACTTTAGTTTCTCCCCGCCGCGTCTACGCCGGTTGAGTGCCGAAACAACAATTCTTTTCCCCGATCCTGCTGGTAATTACAATTATTTATTTCTTAGGTTTTTTGATTTGTGGCAGTATGAATGTACGAATGTTCTTTTGCCGTCATGCAAATGTAAGTCGATGGAATTGAACGCTGCAGCTTCGTATACACGGATCCACCCCTTTACGACACTTGCGTTCTTACAATTGGTGTGGAACTTCTGTGAAAACAGCTAGTCTGGCACGCACAAGAGTGGCCTTTAACACTGAATTAATTTACATCGTTTTGTATCCATTTGTGTTTAGCATTTTAATAAACATCAACAGTCTAGTTTTTGACCCAGTCAAGCTTGAGTACAAGCAAGCAATGATGAAATCAGCTGTGTTGCATTGCAACGTGGCTAGAGCTAGGAAGCCCGACAGTGAGATCATGTGCAGTAGCAGGCACTCCCAGTAACAAAGGAAAGGATATCAGGTACCCACATGAAACCAACCTGAAAAAAGAACGTTTTTCTAGCAGTACGAAGTCACGGCTGGCCAGACCATGGCGTGGACAAGCTTAGCAGTGGAAAAATAAGCTGAGCAGCACGACAGGCGTCTTGGGGAAACACAAGTAGAGCTGATGAGGAAAAAAGCAGGAGACGAGGAGCTGAGGGAGTCTTTGGCATTGCAGGCAAGTCTTTGTCAGGAGTCTTGGCGTGTAATGCTTCACGTGGCACTTACACAAGGTAGAAAAGAGGGTTTCACGACGTGTCAGGGTCAAAACGCCATCGTGCATGGTTGCTGGGGATGATGATTCTGACACAGCCCTAATCCTGCCCCTTTTCCTTTCACAAGGTTGCAAAAGTAGGCGGGCTTTGCAATTGAGCTGCATTGCCTGCTTCATCATAGATAGATTCACTGGTTTCCTCTGCTCTTTAGTTTCCCCTACTTCTCATGACGTGCATATGTATATTTCTAACTTTGCTCTGCTTGTGTGATTAATCTGTGTTTATATCATTTTTGGTTTTAAACATTGGTGTTTAACGTTTAAGCGTCCGATCAGACGCATGTGTTGGCAACACACAATTTCCATATTCTTTATTATTTCTACGACGAGCAGCAGCACTGAAACGAAATGACATCTGACTCTTCAGACACGAGATGTGACTTGTGCGGTCAATCATGCACCGAGACACAGTCGAATTTGCTGGCATGCACGTACAAAAACTGCGAGGGCGGGATGTATCACCAAGAATGCCTGGAGAAGTTCCTCAAGAGCAACAGGCTCGAAAAGATGAGTAGGACACCCCTTGCATCTGTTTGTCAGGATTTCTGCAAACAAAGGAACAAAAACTCGCCCGAGAGAGATGAACAGGAATTATTACTATCGTGGTGCAATTTGCCAGTCCATAACAAGCGTTGTGGGAGTGAAGTCGATGCCGACCTGCATGGAAAAAGAGTTGTAATACACACCAGTCACAACCAATTGTTTTCCCAGGATCATGTTCCCCTTTCTTTACGTGATCAACCACCTTAGTTCCCTCGCACCTTTTCAAGGGGATCTCCGAGTTTCAAAAGTATTTGATCACTCAGGCTTTTGGGTCCATTCCACCGATCCTGGAAATACCAGTTCAGTACCGATTGAATAGCAATTTCTCATTAAACTAGGGTTCAAACGCTGCCCTAAAAACTGAATTACAAGCTTACCTGGTAGAAGTAAGTGTCGGCAACGCCTGTGTAACCCTTGGCTTCAAGAAGAATGCTTATCATTACTGGCACTGTAATGAGATGAAGTACAAAGTAAAATGAATGGGTGTATAAAGTGGTAGGCATTCTAAGTGCAAATCATGTACAATAACAAAGGCAAGCCGTAATAATCAAGACGACAGCACTTATTTCCGCATCAGTTCCCCAACTTCAATTAATAGAGTCGTGAGTCATAAGCATGCTGCATTCTTTTTTAACTTTTAAACCTAATCAAAGTTCCAGAAACATGTGCCTTGCCTGTGTTGGGCCAAAACGCCTCCTCTTCAGACCTCAGAGCTATAGATCCCTCCAAGTCAGCCGGCTGAAATATCTTTATCTGGGGGGCAGCCATTACAAACCAAGAAACATAACTCAGTCTCTAGTGCACTAAGCGTCAAGGTATTGCCAGTCTTGAGGTTTGAGTGAGCAAAATAATTCAATACTTCCACCAGCTTCCACAGCAATTATTGCCTGTTACAGTACTTGAGGATCAGTCTTGACTTGGCAGTTTCATCCCTCATACGGTATGATCATACCTGAAAGCCAAAACCTGGGGGTGCTGGGTCGTCTGGAAATGGAGGTCGCCCTTCCTGTATCGATTCATCAAGCCTCTCCATCCAATCCTACAAAAGCTCAAATATTCATTTCCTTGTAAACGTATCCAGCACAAAAGGGTTCAGTGGACTGGGTAAAAACGTACCATCAAGAAAGACATTAAATTACATCATTTTTGGTGGTCTCATATGGGGTATGGGGTGCCTGGTGCAGGCACCTGCACGGCTTCCTAACCTCACTGTTACAACTGTGACACATAAAACCAGCAGAGCTCTATCCCTCGAGGTCTCTCACCTGTGGCCATGTCCCAGGTTGCTCGTCCCAAATAATTTGGTACCTGTGCAAAGAGAAGAAGAAGATGTGGGGAGCAGCCCGCTATGTGCTTGTTGTGACAGCGCGGCTCTACAGCTGGGGAAGTGCTTCCCCTCCTGGACCCCAAGGTCTCATCGGAAGCAGTCTGCCCTGTGCCTGTTGTGAAAGTGCGGCTCTACGTGGCTGAGTGATTGGACATATAGGTACCAACAGCCCTTTAACAGTGGCCTACTTCAAATAAGGCAGCAGTTGTTCCCGCGATAATGGCAACACCCTTGATTCTGGCAAATCTCCCCAACCATTCACTGGCTTGACCTGAAAGCTGTGTCAGATACCTGATATTATTCTTTACATGCCTACACAGAAAGCTGGATGAAACATCTAGTAGGTAGTTTGCAATCCCCTAACCTGAGAAATCAAAAGTACTGCTCTGGTCTAGGATCTACCTACACAGGTAGCCGTTTTCCTGCAGGCGGTCAAGCAGTGCCTGCAAAGCTGCATAAACATCTACTTCAGGGATCAATGCACCTGGGATGCCTGTGCAGTAAAAAATGGAAATAAGCAGACAATAACTGCTTAAAGCGTGTTGGGAGTGATGCGTAAGGTGCAAACGGCATAGGGACGCTTTGTCCATGGTTCCATGCTTGGTGCACATCAATAATTGCTCTTCTTCCTGCTTACCTGTTATTGCAGGGGCGTCAGGCCAAACGTGAGCCAGGTACGCAGATGCAAAGTTGCGTGAAATTCCTATTTGCGCAGCTTCCTCTTTCACGTGAGCAGCAATGACCTGTCAAGTAAAAATAAATGCACTCTTGTAAACATGACCACCAGTCTCTTACAAAGCATATTTTGCTGCTTTGCTGCTAGTCAAAAATTTAAACAAGCACTAAAAATTTGCAAAATCTGCAACACCTTCCAACTTAAGTAGTAAACTATGTTGTAGATTTTGCGTTGTGCTCCCTCCGGGCCCAGCTTCAAATCTGTAGGTGACCAATGAAAGACGGGTTCAATAAAAAAATGGAATGATTTTGTTACTTCAAGCGTCACCTTTTCTTTGCATCCCCTTATCTATTTCCTGGTTTTGTTCAAAAGGCCGTGCACAAAGCAACTCCCAATAAAGCGGAGGGACAAGTGTACACACTGCATTCATCATGGAATAAAATACCCTCTAACAATTATTCACTGCTGGAATAGGATACCAGAAAGGGCAACCTTCCCAGTTGCTAGCTCATGATAAATTGTAGTTTATGAAAGTACGTGAGCACATAGTACCCCCACTGGCATCCTTTCTTATTCTGACTGCATGCTGCTATGGTCATGAATCTTGAATGTACTTATCCAAATCCTCTCCAAACACAAAAGTGGTCAGAAGGCGTTTGGGCATGTGCATAAAAATAAAAACAGAGAATCATACAAATAACCAAGCCGTTACAGACAAACCCCGTATGTTGGCTATGAACATAGACTGAACATAGATTGGACGAGAACAATGAGTCCATTCTATCCCAGCGAGATACGGATTGCGAAGCGCTCACTTATACCCCCTGCTGACAAGCAACGGCTGAATGAGCATGACCTACCTGAAAGTGAAGGGCGTTGAGTGCCCGCTTTAGCAGGGCCAAAATCAATGTATTTCAGTTCACGTTTACTGAGTCTTTCCAGTTCCGCATAGAAATCAGTGCCGGCCATCTCCTACACTGACAGCGAAGGTGTGAGCTAATTAATGCACACCCATCATGGTCGGAATAGAATTATGCATCACGCACTGGGCAGCTCTTTATTGCTTGTGCCAAAGCCGTCGTCAGCGCCACGACAGCTGTGCCAGAGACTTCTGGACAAATAGGCTGAGCAGCACGACAGGCATCTTGGGGAAACACAAGCAGAGCTGGTGGAAGGGAGCAGGAGACGAGGAGCTGAGGGAGTCTTTGGCATTGCAGGCAAGTCTTTGGCAGGAGTCTTGGCGTGTAATGCTTCACGTGGCACTTACACAAGGTAGAAAAGAGGGTTTCACGACGTGTCAGGGTCAAAACGCCATCGTGCATGGTTGCTGGGGATGATGATTCTGACACAGCCCTAATCCTGCCCCTTTTCCTTTCACAAGGTTGCAAAAGTAGGCGGGCTTTGCAATTGAGCTGCATTGCCTGCTTCATCATAGATAGATTCACTGGTTTCCTCTGCTCTTTAGTTTCCCCTACTTCTCATGACGTGCATATGTATATTTCTAACTTTGCTCTGCTTGTGTGATTAATCTGTGTTTATATCATTTTTGGTTTTAAACATTGGTGTTTAACGTTTAAGCGTCCGATCAGACGCATGTGTTGGCAACACACAATTTCCATATTCTTTATTATTTCTACGACGAGCAGCAGCACTGAAACGAAATGACATCTGACTCTTCAGACACGAGATGTGACTTGTGCGGTCAATCATGCACCGAGACACAGTCGAATTTGCTGGCATGCACGTACAAAAACTGCGAGGGCGGGATGTATCACCAAGAATGCCTGGAGAAGTTCCTCAAGAGCAACAGGCTCGAAAAGGTGAGTAGGACACCCCCTGCATCTGTCAGGCCTGCCATCCTGATCCTGAAACAGACTACAGGCTGCCTGATGGGCTTCAACTCATCAATAGTTTTGTTCCGAGGTGTGCCTCCTCCCCTCCCGCGTGTTTTTCTGCCTGCAGAACCGCAAAACCGGCTTCAAATGTCCTCGAGGTTGCGGCAAGGGCACTTTATTTCCGGAGCCATGTCCAGGCCGGGTAAGAACGCGCAGCTGCATGCAAGCCAGGCCGACCTCTTTTTTTCCCACACAGCAGGAGCACAATGGGCAGCACTCCCCAGGAGCAAACCCCACCTCCTTCCCCCCCACCTGCAGATTGACAAGTCACACCCCATATATCCAAGGAATGAAGAAAAGGTTAAGAAACGTCAGGTAAGGGAACAGGTGTTCAGGTCTGCGCGCACACGTTTCGTTTGAAATTTAAGTAACCAATCCCACGCAGCTGCTTCCGGGTGCACTTGTCTTTGGCTAGGCTGAGAGCAGGTGTTTGAAAGTTTCGCAAAAGGCTGGTGCCTGTGTGCACTCGCAGCAAGCGGTGGTGGAGCAGCCTGTTGCAAAGCCCACCAAGGTCGACAAGGCCGCAGAGAAGGCTGCAGCGAAAGCAGCAGCTGCAGCCAAGGCAAAAGCGGATGGAGCTAAAGCTGAAGCTGCTGCAGCCAATGGGGATGGAGGGTGAGTGAGTGTGCCTGTAGTTGCAATGATTGATTGGCTGGTGCCTGTCAAAAGGCGCTGTGAAGCATTACTGGCTACTAACCCTGTGCATTGGATCCTCTTCCTAATATACTCGGAAAGGGGCACGTGAAGATGTATTTTGCTCGCTGCTTTCGTTGTTGTTTATGGTTTGTGGTCACATCCACTGTTCTGAGAGCAATTGCTGTGTTCTGCGCCATGCAGTAGTACTATTGAAACATTATTCATGGAATGGCTTGCTCCCCTTGATGCTAACAATCATATGCGCATGTGCATGTGCCTATGAATGCATGCTTTTTGAGGTGCCATGCTTTTCATCCCTAAGCTAGCTAACTTTCGTGCAGTTTCCACGTCTACTTCAACCAGCTAGTGCAGGAAGTCACTTGTTACATTATACTGCCAGCAGGTCAGGCAAATCTGGCAAGAACACCGTGCTACAGCCCATTGGCAAGGCCCACAAAGACAAGCAGCAGCAGATACCCCTCCAAGAGCAGCTGGCTCTTGCAAAGGCTGCAGCACGCAAGGAGATGGGTCTTGCACCCTCCCAGCACCCCTTGACGGTAAAGGAGTGCACTGCAATACGCATCTTATGTTAGGACTTAAAGCACACCGTTCACACCACACATACAGGCACGGCCATGCAAGACGCACACACACACACATATGCATACACACACACGCACACACACACACACAAACACACACACATGCACATAGATGTCTTCATGTACACGAGCACACTCACGCACATGCACATGCACATTCACATGCACATGTAAGCAAATACACAGGCACGTATAGGCATACTCACACACGCATATAAACACACAGGACACTGCCTCCAGTAGAGACAGCACCAGCACAGCACGCACCGGAAGCAAAACTGCGGTGCCTGTGAGCGCCTGGGGCAAGTCAAGTGGCCCCTCTACAGCAGCAGCCTCTGCACCAGGTGCAGCATTCTTGATGGAAGTTTAGGATGCGATTGAGAGGGATGTGATTTTTCTTGACCGAATTCCGGCCTGGCGCTTTCTCTTGATGCAGACAAATGTGTGAGTGCGCAGACACACACGTGCGCGCAGGCTTACACGCACATGCACACAACACGCAATACAAAAACACACACACCTGTCTACAGACCTAGAGCCCCCCCCACCTCCCGAACTCCCCACCCTCGGCCAGCTACCGCTGCTGCAACAGCTAATGCAGCAGTCAGACAAACGACGGCCAGGCAAAGCCTCACAGCACCATCCTGCGCCCTCCTACCAGCCACCTCCTCCTCCTCCAGTGCAGCCCCAGCACGCCAATGGCGCCCCCCAATCCCAACCGCAGCTAGACAGTATACAGCAGGTCTGTGCATGCACACACGCTCTATTAAAATTGGACACCTACTCAAGCACGTGCATGTACAAACATGCAGGCACACACACGCACGATACGTACATCACATACTCGTAGGGTTGGCCTGAACCATTCATATATACGGTGTATATACGGTCTTTTAGGCAGGGAAATCACCAAATATATGGTCATATACGGTGTATAGGTATACATACGGTTCTGGCCAAGCCTCATACTTGTAAACACGTGCATGCACGCACGCAACTGAACATGCACACGTGTTTTGTCACAGATGTATGCACACACTCAAACATACACACACATAGCATGTAACACACAACACATTACGCAGTTCCCTCCCGTCTCCGCCGGCACCTCAGCCCCGCGCTTTGTGCCTGTCTCCTCCTATGCCTCCTCAGCATCAGGCGTGTCACAATCAGCGGCAGAACCGCCCGCATCAGCATCACCATCCCCGCAGCCCCTCCCCCAGCTTTACCAGCAGCAATTGCAGCAGCAGCAGCAGCAGCAGCATTCTGAGCTTGGCACAGAGGCATCTGAGCTGTCTTCAGATCTGCTGCCTTCGTTGCCGGATGGGGAGTTGCTGGACTGCTGCGGAGATGCAGGTAGAGCACCTCATTCTGCACCATGTACACCAATACATACAAACATACATACAAACACACACGTGCATAGATCCATGTGTACGCCCCTGGATGCAATCACAGTAATTTACATGTAAGTGACACGTCCAAGGGCACGCGCATGCATGCATGTGCACACATGCACAACACCCACATGCGCGCACACACACACACACGCACACACACATGCGTGCATGTAATACTCACGCACATACACAAACAAAATGTACAACGCAAGCACTGATGCGCACAGCCCCCCTCCCCACCCACCCACACACTCACATACGTGTTGTACCATATGCTTGCACTGAATTTCAATGCTTGCAACCTCCACATACTTACAAAAGAATGCATAAATAATTTGCACACACGTACGTATATACGTTTTGTGCTCTGTTGCCTGTTTGCAGATGTCCAAGCAGCGGCAGCTCTCAAGCTCAGCAAAGCACAGCGCAAAAATCTCAAGCGAGCAGACAAAAAGAAGAAGATACTGCAGTCCACTGGTGAGGCCTGTGGAAAAAGAAAAAAAGAGAGGGGGCTGCAATCCACAGCAAAGTTAGTCCCAATCATCAATCTTTTGTTGTGATAATGAGTGAGCGCGCACAAGGGGGGATCTATCCGCAGCCCATCTGGCGGCTTGGCAGCAGAGACAGCAACACGCCTGCATCTTTTTTACACGCATTATCCTTTTTGCATACATACAAACAAAACGCGTGCTAACAACGTATAAGGTATGCTCACACACTCACTCTCACACACACAAACACACACACACTCTCACACACACACACACACACATACACTCACACGCACACACTCGCATACACTCGCACAGGCCATTTGCCTCTAGATGGCCAGGAAGCCAACACACCCTCAGACACGGCCAGCATGGCTGAATCAGACCTGGACTCTCAAGCCCCTACCGCAGGTATGTGGCCAAAAATACCGTCCCTCCAGGCTCAGTACGTTGTCACCATCAGCAGCCACGAATCAGTAGTACGGACCTCGGGACTGGCGTAGCAAGGCGTGCTCCCTTTGCCTCGATCATGCTGCCTGAGTCGTCACTTTGAGCGCGCGTGCGTGCGTTGGCACGTACACGGACCCCTCTTACAACCCCTCTTACAACCCCTCTTACGCAGCAGTGCCATCACCCCTACCACCAGCGCACCTGCACGGAGCAGCTCTTCTCCTTCGGCACTTGTTAATCCCCCATTTTTCTGATTCCTTCGTTCCCTTTTCAGTCGTTCGTCGTTGCCTGCATTGGCCCGCATCACACTGATGCTGCTTTGTCGTCCTCACACCATTGTTCCATGCTTCTACCGTCATTGTATTGATGGGGCACCTGTGTGAGTGCTTTAAGGACGTGCGCACACTGTAAGTGTTCTAGGGATTATACACTGTGATGGTTATAACGGCCATTCTGTTTATGAGTGTAAATATCTATAAACCGTTAGCTGTTCCAGCTAGTAACCACTTCACCGCTAGCTCTCACTTTTTCTCCCTCCCTCCGCGCAGGTGCCAGCAGTGGGGTTGGAGCAGACGTGGGGAGCTTGCAGCAGCAGCAGCAGCAGCAGCAGCAACAGCAGCACGTAGGGGATTTCTCGGAGGAGTGCATAGAAGCCTTGGTAGCCAACAAAGCTCTCCACACTTACCAGCAGCTTCAACGGTTAGGCTTTCAGCGCTGGCAGGCTGCGAGCGCGCTGCAGTGCTTTGGGCTACAGCTGCAGCTAGGTAAGGGGGGCGGTGTGTGCTGTCCGTGTGCGGAGGGGAGAGAAGGGTCGACGCATTAGTAGTGATGACGCAGCTAGCACTGGGAAAGAAATACAGGAAAACACAATCTTCTTGTCAGTTACACCGTTACCCAGTATAGCCCTCTCCCTTACCTTAAACCTCCTCTTGTCAGTTACACCCTTACCAGTGTAACCCTCTCCCTTACCTTAGACCTCCTCTTGTCAGTTACACCCTTACCAGTACAGCCCTCTCCCTTACCTTAGACCTCCTCTTGTCAGTTACACCCTTACCAGTATAGACCTCTCCCTTGCCTTGTCAGTCACGCCGTTACCCAGTATAGCCCTCTCCCTTTTTTTTGGTGGAAGGCGCCTGGAAAAAAAAAGGGAGAGGGCTACTGGGTAACGGCGTAAGGCACGCAGCAAGCGCAACATTTGTACTGCTCAATACCCCCCTATAGGCTGTAGGTGTAGCAAGATGAGGGGTGGCTGTCCCCATGAACGGCCCACCCCCTTTGCAAGCCAAACAGCCCCAATAAGCCAACTTGGTCCATGACTCTGGTGTGAAATCGAGGATGTGAAATGGAGTCGATAAAGCTCCTGCCAAAATTGCTTGCATGTTACGCTACACAATTTTGAACCAAAACCCACCCAGGCCACCGATTGGCCCCATTTAAATGTTATTATTTTCTTTGCATAGAGGGGCTTGCCGCCCGCCCAAATTTCGACCCGACAAAGGGCTCACTTTTTTTTGTGTTTTCCCTTTTTACACGTCTTCATTGCAATTGCCTGTCTGTGCAACCCTGAAGACCTGTGTCCATGTGTCCAGCCCCTTCTGCACAGATCTGCCAGAACCTACCAAATACATCCTTTGACCTTGCCGTATTTTGCATAAATTCCAGGAAAAGACGCTTCAGTCCTCCAGGCCAAATTCTACATGCGGTGCTTATGCCTTTGTCACTGCCAGAGCTTCCCAAAATCCCTTCAAGTTCGTAACCTCACTGTAAAATATTTGTTCATAACTGCATTAAACTGCATCAAAAAATGGCCGGCCAAAAAATTCCTCCTCGTCGGTCTCCATACAGCCACAGAAAATGACGGCGCATGATAACTGCACAATTCCTGAACGTAATTAAGTAAGAATTGAAACAGTAAATTCCGCATTTGACGCCGTCACAACGTGCCACTTTCCAGCCCTTCTTGTCGTTAAAAGGTCGACCCTCACAGCTCGCCGCGAAAGTGGACACACAGACTTCAAATCTCGCCGTCGAATTTTCTGTCTAAATCTTACGCGGAACGGACGCCTGGCCGCGGAGCTATTAAGGGCCAAAGTGCGCCCAACCGATTCGGTTAACCCCCCCCCAGCACAAATTTCTTCACAGAAATTTGGGTATTGGTCCGCAACTCTGAGAGCAAAAACCAGGCTGAAACTCGCAGCAGATATGGAGCGACAGATTGTTATGTCTTTTTGGCGAAGCCCCAGTCATGGGGCGCAGCCCCTAGGTTTGGTGGATTCCCACCAAAGTTCACACCAGTGTGCGCAGGCCCGCCCAACGCATACCCCGCCCCCAAAACTTGCACAGTGACCCAGACATACAAATCAGGCAGCCCTGCGGTGTCAGAGGGAGGGGAGAGGCAGGGGGTGGTGCTGCTGGGCGCACCCTGGAACGAAAATTTGGAAAGTTGAGACTCAGGGCCTGGCCAGAGCCACGCAGCCAACGTCCAGGTCTGAAACTTGGCAGGCAGGCCAAGCAAACTCGTTTGTCAAGGCATACAAGTTTTGGTGACCAGGGGTGCAGTGAGCAGTGCTGTGGAAAGAAGTGACTCAATGTTTGGTAGCTGGAGGAAGCTGCCCGGCGGAGACCAGCCCATGCACCCCGGACAGCAACTGAAAGCACAGGCGTCATCAGAAAATGTCCCTGAGTGTGCCTGCTGAGTCCAGGGCAGAGGGGACGCGTGGGCGGAAAGTTTGCTGCCCCATCAAGCACACGACTGGGTGCACGGATTTCCATAATTCAAGTTGCAAGGGACTTAAAAATTTATGTTAAATGATGCGATGACGATGGGAGCGTGTTCTGAGGATGCGAGTCTCCATGTTTGACTGACAGATGTGAGCAGGTTGAAGGCAAGCATGCACGCGCACACGCTCACACACACACACACACACACACACACACACGCACGCACACACGCACGCACGCACGCACGCACGCACGCACGCACACACACACATACACACACACACACACACACACACACAAACACGCACACACACACACACACACACACATGTATAAGGCGCACAAAGCACACACAAGTTGCCAGTTCACGGCGCAAAAGGCTTCGCCAACTTTTCAGCATCGCTAGCGATGCTTCCCCCCACTTGTCCCCCTGTGTCCCTTGTGTGAGTGCCTCCCACTCGCCGGCTTTCCCAGTACCCCTGCCCCAAATTCGACATTACAGCATTGTTATTTAACATTTATAATGCTTATATCCTGAAGCAGAGGTCGATCATGGCAACTTTAGAAATACACCTCCTCACTGCCAAAGTGGGTGCAAAATACGCACAGGGCCCCACGCAGCCCCCCAGAATGCCGAATTTCCAGCAAATGCCAACGGTTTAGATATAACATCAAGTATCTTGCATTCGTATGAGGTATAGGGGGCTTTGAATTAGGTGGAGAGCTAAGAGAGACTGGTTGGAGGGGGCTGTTCATGGGGACAGGTTCATGGGGACAGCCAGGTGTCAGGCATAAGCTAGTCATTTGTCAGTACTAGCATGCCGTACGTTTGTGCTGCTTGGATGCTCCTTGGGCTGCGGCTGCAGCTGAGCAAGAAGACAACTGAAAATGTTGATCATTATGAGTGCCACCTTAAGATGGTCAACTTCACATACGTCGTGAATGACCACGCACTAGAAGCTCATTCCCCTTGGAATGTCTGTGTTTATTTGGCTGGCTCTGGCTGGCCATGATGCCATACAATCAGATCTATCAGCAGCGCTGGTGCATGCTGTGGGGTGTTGCTACAGCTAGGCAAGCCTTGGTAAGGCTCAGCTAGTTATTCGCCAACGGCAGCATACATTTGGTAGCTGCTCAATGTCGTGGGCTGCGGGTGAGGTTGATACGTCAGCAGCTTGGGATTCAGAAGAAATGCAGCCAGGAAGGGTTGCATACTGTCTCTATAATATATATAATCAAAGGCTCCTGAACTCTTTTTGTGTCTAGTGCTTTGCGATGAATTTATTACTGCAAACTGCAAACATATAAAAACACACACACTCACACACACAGGAGTGGAGTGGCTGCTCTTACATCTAGGGGATCAACCGCAGCAGCTGGCAGTGGCAGCGGCTGCAGCAGCAGTGCCAATACCTGTGATTGACATTGCCAGTGACTTAAACCACCTACTGGAGGCGCAGAACGTCTTGCGTGCCCCACAGGTACATAGCAGTATATACAGGCAAAGTACTCGAGTTGTGTAAGCACAATGTCCAGACTCAGCACACGCTGCCGTCAAGCCGCTAGCCCCAATCGCTTCCGATCACAATGTTCCTGATTCAAGCCTTGGTGCCTCGTGCTGTGGTTAATCAGTGCAGTGATGTGCTTGCAGCCGTCATGTCGCTTCAGGTCATAATGAGTGAACAGTACCTGAATGCGTGGTGGTGTGTCCAGGACTTGGTGCATTGCGTTGTGATGTCGTGCATGCGTCCATCATGTCGTTAGCCCAATTACTTCAGATCATAATGTGTGAACAGTACCTGAATGCGTGGTGGTGTGTCCAGGACTTGGTGCATTGCGTCGTGATGTCGTGCATGCGTCCATCATGTTGCTAGCCCAATTTCTTTAGATCATAATGTGTGAACAGTACCTGAATGCGTGGTGGTGTGTCCAGGACTTGGTGCATTGCGTCGTGATGTCGTGCATGCGTCCATCATGTCGCTAGCCCAATTACTTCAGATCATAATGTGTGAACAGTACCTGAATGCGTGGTGGTGTGTCCAGGACTTGGTGCATTGCGTCGTGATGTCGTGCATGTGGCCATCATGTCGCTAGCCCAATTACTTCAGATCATAATGTGTGAACAGTACCTGAATGCATGGTGGTGTGTCCAGGATATAATGCATCGTGCTGTGGTCAAGACGCGTGGTGATGTGCAAGCGGCCATCATGTCGCTAGCCCAGGCTGGAACCCCTCCCCACCATAGACCCAGCAGCTCTGTCATTCGACACTCGCACCAACCTAGTATTGAAAGCTTCCATAGTGCACAGGTGTGTACGTGTTTGTGTGTGGGTGTGGGTGTGGGTGTGGGTGTGGGTGTGGGTGTGGGTGTGGGTGTTTACTGGTATGTAACGCGTGAGGGCGAGATTGGGGGGTGAATGTTTATGGCAATTTGAAATGTGGTTTTTTGTGTATTTCACAGCTCTGCTGTCTGTTATCACGCTGTGGTAATTAATTGGGTCTCTAAATTCTTCGTCCACGACCTCAGCAAACTTATTTAGGTTATTATTGTCCGCTGTGGTCACTACATAGTGCACATTTTGATATACACATTTATCGCAGCCACCACAGACAGGTTCGATCTCGCTCCTCTCAATTAATCATTTTTGGCTTGGCATTGTATCCAACTTTAAAATATCTTCCTTTGCTTGTATTCAAATGAGGTTATAACCTTGCATGTGATATTCAATGTGTACGGCATCCTTACATTGTCTGCATTGTGCTACTTATATCTGCTGGAGTGCCTCACATGATAACAAGCTTGTTTGTAATTTGGAAACTGCTGACTGAAAGTTTGCATTCCTCTACTTACAGACGACCTAGGCAGCGCACACGCACGTACACACACAGACACACACACACATCCATGCCCCTGCTCAACAATCACAACTGCAGTCTGACATGCAGTCTTTCCCCTCACAAGACCTGGGCTCGTTAGATCCCTTCCCCTCCCACCCCATCAACAGCACCCACCATCAACAGCACCGCCTGCCCTTTGGCCACCCTTCACAGATCTCCCCCTCCCTCTCCGCTACCTGGCTACCCGGCCTAACTAACGGGGGAAATAGTAGTCCAGCACCAGGTGGGTGTAATATATGATGTTGTGTGGTTGCTCAAGCCCAGAGGTGTCCGGAGTATTAGTTAAATTAGTTGCAGGGAAAGCCTCCAAGAATTGTGGTTGCACGATTTGTATGGCAGGTCTGGACAGCTTCAGTGATGTGGGTGCACTATGGGTGCACACAGCTCCCGCTTCGCTCGGTTTCGGCTTTCTCCTTTGCGATGTGCGATGTGGGGGGGGGGAGGAAGCGAAGGAGGGGGAGTGTGTGTGTATATATGTTTGTCTTTTGTTGTCTGTTTGTATAGGTCGGTGATACTCCAAGAGTACGCACTGCTGCAAAGCTCTGACAGTTGGCAGTGCACTTCCCTCCAAGTGCATGCGCCGGCACACTAGCTTAGCGTTGCAACCCTCAATGTCCGGTGAGCACGTTCCATCTTTGTTGTTCATTGCACAGACACACACACATGCCTGCGTTCCAATGTGAACGTGATTGCGAATGCCCTTACGTGCTCAGGCTTAGCGTGGGATAACAACAGTTTCGGTGGTGGCGGAGGAGGAGGGAGCGCATGGCCTCAGCAGCAGCAGCAGCAGCAGCAAGCAAGCGGCGAGAGAGGCAGCGGGGGGAGCAGATTATCAGCGTGGTTGCGCAGCGACAGCTCTCAGTTGTCGCAGCAAAGCACACCGATCGCTGGTGTGGTGGGGTCAGATCCATGGGAGGGAGCCACTGCTCTAGAGGGGGCTACAAGGTGGGTGTGCTCAGGGTCGCAAAGATGACAGACCATGCATGGAGTAAGTGCAAGCTAATGCACGCCTAAATTGGCAGTGCATGGCCATAGAAAGGGTGTTGATTCTTGACAAAGCGTGGCGGCTTTTGCTGTTCTGTGTTCCTTTGTCGGTAGGCTGCATACCCTCTCAAGTGAACCTCAGCCCTCCAGCTGCCAAATTGATGCTCTGCTCTTGGCATTACATGCCCCCGCGTAACTAAATTTAAGCTATAGTATTGCATTGTAGAGGACGTAGAGGATGATGAACGCGACCTTTGGCCTGCCGTTTTTCCTACCATGCCCCCCCCAACATTGATACGCGTCTCCCACGTCACAATGTGAGACAGAGGAGAACTGAGAAAATTGTGTGGAAGGAGGACTTACAAGAGGCTTATG
>Ga0307963_1000938_pt1 | contig 21285 bp, 27 predicted proteins | sample OrgLakmetagen594_FD_201829 | JGI IMG/M metagenome (GOLD analysis project Ga0307963, IMG submission 201829) | Saline water microbial communities from Organic Lake, Antarctica - #594 | ecosystem: Environmental > Aquatic > Non-marine Saline and Alkaline > Saline | place: Antarctica: Organic Lake... | reverse complement strand
AGAGGGAGAGGGAGAGGGAGAGGGAGAGAGAGAGAGAGAGGGAGAGGGAGAGAGAGAGAAAGAGAGAGAGAGAGACTTTGCACCACCTTTGAAATTTGTCCATCTTTATCAATCTACTATCACAAAATGGGGATAACATCAATTGCTATTTTCTTTTTTTGTGAGGCAAGATACGTGCGCAGTTGTTGGTATGCAGACAAGACCACTCAAAGGGAATGTGCCAGGCCTCGAATGGGCAGAAGGCGTAAAGAATTTTGCGACTCTCAAGCCCATGAGTTCAATGTGAACTCTTATGATTCGTATGACATCTGCACACCAAGGACAAAAAAGTCTGATGTAGGGGGAAGTTAAGTCAGTTGGGTAACAAGGGGACTACCAGAGGTATCTGACAGGGATTCCTAAAAATAGGAAACCCTTGTCACTCACGTCATCCTGCTGCAGCAGTGTGTAAGTTGCACGAACAAGCACGCAGCCAATGAAGTCTCCCTCCAATCAATTAAAAAGAAATGGGTAACTTGGGTAACGCAACATCAGCAAACGAAAATGGGCAAAATCAACGGGGAGGAGTAAGAGGTCGTGGTGACCCGGAGCAGGCTCAGAAAAAAGTTACAAGAGCATCAGATAGGCGGTTTCTGTGTCAAATAGTCCTTCCTCCCTCCAAAGATTTGTTTCCGTGACGGGATAGGTGTAAAAATGCTGCGGATGCATTTCAGAAGCAATAAATGCTCGATTCAGATTCGAGGAGCCCGGCCTGCTTACACCTGTTAGAGAATAGAACACCGCCACCGAGGCCCCCTGCCCTTTGGGAATTAATTTCTGTCGTGTAACAGTGCATGCGGCATGTAGTGCGTTCTTAACATAAAGGGCAAATGATAAGATTGCTTTGTAATTCCCTCTTGATGAACAAATGTGCGTGCTTGCACGAGGCGAAAGCCCGGCACAAAGGAAGACGCAGGGCAAACGCTGCTACACAAATGTTACGACCTTGGTAGTACAGGTACGATATGACTTGACGCTCTGGAGCTAGACTACAATTTGCACCTGTTTGAGCATCCCTCCTCTGCACCGCCTTACCTCTGGTAAACAATTCCATAATGAGGGTCAGAGGGTTTTAACATGTGAGCCTGCGAGCAGTCAGGTGTCAGGCTATTGCGTGCATTTGATCAAGTGCACATACTACTACAGCAACAACCCACCCCGTAGGCCCCCATTCCAACTGCTGATGCGCCAGAAATGGCAGTAAGAAAGCGGATTGCTGGATACTGCTGCATTTTAATTTGTACAATAAATTTGTTCAAGTTTGAAATTAAAAAAATGACGTCCTCCAGCCAAATTTCCGGGAAAGGCTTGCAGGAGGAGGTGAGGAACAGGGCCCTTCACCATCCACCCAGCTATGAGCAAAGAGCAATCCTGCATAGTCTTCCTGCTGTCACATTTAACTTCCATGCGCATTGCAGCTGGAGGCCATCACTAGACACTGCGGGAAATGCACGCCTTCCATTGTGCCGCATGGGTTTGATGTGGAGGACTTGTGGGGCCTGGCACACACTGAAGGTGCGTTATATCTCATTATCTCTGGAGCATGGCGTTGTTGAATGGCCCCGGCGAAGATGGCTGCTCTAACCCATCCCTCATCCCACCTAAACACAAGCAGGCAAGGCGGAAAGGGAGGCGCTCAAGCACTGCCTGATGGCTGCTGCAAAACAGTCCGCTAGCCGCTGCTGTGTCTGTGAAGCCTCAGGAGAAGCTTGCGTCAGCTCAAGCACGCAGGAGGACGAAGCACACACGCTGCGCTTTACCTCTTTAAGCAAAATAGACTTCTTGAGTAAGACCATCCGACTGTCAAAAGGAGGGGTGAGTGACTTTTCACGCACATTTTGCACAATGAGAAAACAGTTGAACGTCATAACAAATACGCGTGCGTGCGTGTGCCTGCACACAATCACGCATTTAACAAAGATGCACGCACTGTCTTGTGTGCAGTTCAAAGCAACACATGTTGCAGCACATACTCAACAGCGCGCAAACCTAAACAAATGACTGACAGGTGTCGGAGCTGAGCACACAAGATAGACACAATTGGTTCTGCCATCATGAGACAAGACAACTCACGCACCTCGCACACCTGCTTGCTCGTCCTGTTGCAGTTTGCATGTGGCAGCTGTCGGGCTGTCTTAGACCCACAACGCTTCTTGCTCTTTGCCGCACTGAGGCTCAACAAACAGCACCCAGACAGGTAGGCACGATTTCAAGAGATATTACGAGATTAGATAGACACAATGAGGCTGTTACAACAGGGTCCAAGTCTACACGGCTTTTGCTCTGTCATTTCCCTTGGAGGAGGACACATGTATACATATGCAGCTCTATAGCTCGTTTTAAGGTGCTGCTTATCTTTGTAAGGTGGTGCTTATCTTTGTAAGGTGGTGCTTATCTTTGTAAGGTGGTGCTTATCTTTGAAGCACAGAAGCCCGGTTTCCTTTTGAAGCAAACTTAATGCAGAGTTCAGTAGCAAATACCAGATTGTCGATGAAGGGTTGTGAGCACAACAACGTGCCCAGAAATGAAGGATTCAACCAGGACCAAGTGCAAACCGATTTTGCTATATACACACATTTGAGCACCCCGAGTTCCTCTTGACTTTCTCCTCGCAACTGCTCAGAAATGAAAGGGCTCAAGCAGGACCCGTAATTTTGAACCACCAAATTTTGCTTCATAAGTAAACCATTTGAGCACCCTGAGTTCCTCTTCACCTTCTCTTCGTAGTTGCTGGCCTCGTAGCTGGGGTGATTAAGCTAGGGTGTGTGGGGGTGCAGGAGAGAGACGATGTTGTGACTCTGTAAAGTATCCATGAGGGCTAGTCTTGCTACCTTCCATGCCCAATCCCAACGAAGGGTTACAAGGGTTACAAGGGTTACAAGGATGGCCTACAGCCCGAGTCTCTGGCTGATGGCAATTGGCTGGTGAAACAAAATCAACCAGTGACGAAAATTGAAACTAAATCTGACACAAACTTGAGGAGGCACAATCCCAACAAAACTTGACAAAATTTATAAGCGAAACCGTGGGTAACACTGCCTTCTCTTTCGTTTTTACGATACTCCTATATTGTTGGTGTTCATGCCCTTCCTCTGTATCTCTTCCAGGATGGTCCTGGCGCTGGAGTTGTGCGCGCATTTCGCGGTTGTGAACCAGGCTCCTGAGCATGTGCAAGTTAACCCTGACGCGCTGGTGCTGTGGGTTCAAGAGCTGATGTCCAGGGCTTATGCATTGCAAGTCGTGGCCGGGTGAGGGCAGTTGCGGCTCTAGACAGTTCACACACACACACTCACACACATGCACACACACACACTTACACACACACTTACATTGAACACGAGGGGGTTTTCCACCGTTCAACCACGCCTGCCTCTCTGCCACTTCCGTGTGTAGTACCAGAAATACACAGCGGGAAAAGGACCTGGTGCCCTGCCATCCTGCTATTGTGTGCAGGAACATCAACGGGTGGAAGCTTGTAGGTCCTTCAGGAGATGCTGTCAGGCAGGGGGCGAAGGGGACCTCCGTGTTGCTGGCCAAAGCCCTGTTAGCGACAGGGCATGGCCAATCCAGCGGGTGAGAAACTGGCATGCACAGTGTGTATTTGTGTGAGTGTGCATGTATTCATGTGTGTGTTATGTGTGCAAGTTTGTGAATGTGTGTACTTGTGTGTGTGTGTTGTGTGCATGTAAGGTATGTGTGTTTGCATAGCAGCAAGAAGTGCCCCTTGAAGCAAGCACACAAGCTTGGTTAAGACTTCAACACTTCAAAAACTCTTGGGTGTGTGTAATGGCAGGTATGCATCTTGTGCTATCCCTTCTGCTCTACATTTCAGTGTAAAATCATCTGTGTCACCCACTTCCTTAAGTTCTTCAATTGCCTTGCTCAGCACTATTTGCCTGTGTCACTCAATGTCACAGTGTGCCTTATCACTAGGGTTGGTCAGAACCATATATACACGGTGCATATACGGTATTCTTGGCAAGGAAATCACCAAATCTACGCTTTTATAGGTTGTATAAATATGAATATGGCCAATCCTACTCATCACCCAATTGCCTTGCTCAGCACTATCTACCTATGCCACCCACTGTCACAGTGTGCCTCATTTTTCATCACCCAATTGCCTTGCTCAGCACTATCTACCTATGCCACCCACTGTCACAGTGTGCCTCATTTTTCATCACCCAATTGCCTTGCTCAGCACTATCTACCTATGCCACCCACTGTCACAGTGTGCCTCATTTTTCATTACCCAATTGCCTTGCTCAGCACTAACTACCTATGCCACTCACCGTCACAGTGTGCCTCATTTCTCATTTCCCAATTGCCTAGCTCAGCACTATCTACCTATGCCACTCACCGTCACAGTGTGCCTCTTTTCCCAATTGCCTTTCTCAGCAATATCTACCTATGCCACTCACCGTTACAGTGCACCTCAAACCCTCAGCACACCTGCCGAAAAGAAGCGGAGCCACAAACGTGCACGTCAAGCGTCAACAGCAGCAGGGGAGAAGGAAGAGGAGGAGCCATCCACAAGCCAAGCGCGGCATACACTTTCTCAGAAAAAGGGTAAAGTTGAGGTGCAGACACCCAAGCAGCGCCAGCGGCCGCAGCAGCAGCAGCCGCAGGAGGAGGAGGAGGAGGGTGAGGAGGAGGAGGAGGAACGGCAGATGCCCACTCTTGCAAGTAAACAGTTTGGCTTTGCCACTCCAAAGGCCTCCTCAGCCTCAAAAGGAGCCGTGCAAGCCAGTCGCAACGAAGCTAAACTCGATAAAAGCACAGAGGCCAAGCATAAAGTAGCCACACCAGCCAGGACGCAACTAGGCAGTAGTAATAGTAAGGGGGGAGGGGGCCTCAGAGCGCCTGGGCAGCATAGTGTTAGGAAAGGGCAGTTACCGTCCCAGCAGCAGCAGCAGCAGCAGCAGCAGCAAAAGGGGAAAAAGGCGAGAAAAAGTTTGTGAGAGGGCTGAATTGATTGAAAAACTGGGGAGAGCAACGTCTTTTTCATATTCGATGACCGTTGTGTTTTTGTGTGACAGTGTTCAATGAGGACCAACGACCCCATCTACCTTGTACATTGTAGAATGAGAGGCACGATATCTTTCTCACACAAAATGTATTGCCAACAAAGAAGCGACCACCTCCGCAGACGCAAAAGGAAAGGTGAGGTTACATCGCTACATATGCCTCTGGGGGGCATCTGAGCGGAAGCTTGGAAAAAGCTTGTAACCAATCAGGCGCTAGAAATTTAAGGGAAAAAGGCTAGGCATTTAGCCACCAAAGAGGCCACACCATACACATTTGGTTGGTTCAAAAAAGGCCTCAAACGAGACGACGCAAAAGGAAAGGAATCTGAACTCTGTCTGCGAAGCAGTGTCACTTCCGCCATAATGGCTCAAGGCAAGGTGAGGTTACGCCGCTATGTATGCCTCTGGGGGGCATCTGAGCGGAGACAAGACAAGAAAAGAAAAGACTCCGCTGGTAGTGATGACACAGCCAGCATGATTAAGGGAGGGGGCTACATAGGTGCCCGCACCAGACAACCCCCCACCGTGCAAACAATTGAAAAGGATTTAATCTGGGTCAGGGGGTTGCGTGCCGTAGCACCCAGATCCACACCATGACTGTTGTTGCTTAGGTTGTATTACAGTGTAGATGCATCTTGTTTTTATGAGTGCAGCCTGAGATGCATGTCTGATGGAGTGTTCAATGAGTTTGTGTCAGTTTTTTAATCTTGTGGTAATCCAGATTAAGGTCTGCCAGAGGTTTGTATAGTCGTCTTTAATAGATAGTTCCCATAGCTCCAACGAGGATCACGTGAAGCTTGACTTCCCTATGTCCTTGTCTGTTCAGGTTGGCGATAAGCATGCTGCGCTGTGCTTTTGCTTTTCAAAATTGAGTACCAGGCCTAGTGTCTTCACATAATTTAAACTCAATCAGGTGAATCTTTCACTGGTTTGGATTCAGTTTCTTGTCTTAAGCAAGCTGCTGAAAATCTGTATTGCGGGTGGTTACCCTGTGAAGAACACATAGTGCTAAGTAAAATAAGATAGCGTTGGGATGAGAAGAGGCTTTCAAAAGGAATTTGGTAGCAACCAGCAGGGCGGTGTTATGTTGGCAGTGATTCTCAGACCTAAGCCCTGTTTTACTAGAATATCTGCATTGCCTATGTCAGTATAGGCAATTTGGTTGGCACCGCATGGTTCCTTTTGCAGGGCTTGAACTATCTGTACACTTGCCATAATATGACGTTTTATAATCATGTTCCTCATCTTACTGTGTTGGCAACCAGAGAGTATGTGAAGCGCTCTGCCTGGACTGTTTACTCAAGGTGTAAAATATTATGAACGGCAGCGTCAATCAGAAACAGAAGTATTGCAGCAACTCGGCATGACGGCCTTCCCCAATAGGACAGCCAAACCATATTTATATGTGGATGATGAAATTAAAGAAGTCAAGCTTCCTCTGGAAAATTTTTGTGTCTCAGTATAGCATTTAGATATAATCCAGCGTCAGAAGCAATCCTGCCCTGAATGACATACCTCTTCCTTAGCATTTGTTTTCCTTGCGTAGCACTAGCTTAAGGCACCGACAGACCGTAATGACGCAATTAATAATCTCTTCTTAGATAAGGGACTCCAACAGACAGAACAGGACTAATAGGGCTCTCAGGTTCTCCAGCAATGCGAAGGCCTGAGGCACTTTCATGTCGGAAAAAAGAGCTACTCCTGCTGTTCAAGGTGATCTGGCGGCAATTGAGGCTGCTGCTGCTGCTGCTGCTGCTGCTGCTGTGATTCCAGCCTCTGTTGTTCAAGATGATCTGGCGGCAATTGAGGCTGCTGCTGCTGCTGCTGCTGTGATTCCAGCCTCTGTTGTTCAAGATGATCTAGCGGCGACTGAGGCTGTTGCTGTTGCTGCTTCCCCCCTTGTGTGTGTGCCCCCTGCTTCTTCATCTTTTCTCCTCCATCCTGCTCCTGCTCCTGTTGCTGCTGCTGCTCTGTTGTTGTTGATTCCTGGGCCGGGCCTGGCTCTTGCGCCGGTGCTTGTGCTGGCACTTGAAGTGGCACAGGTGGTGGAGCTGCATATTGAGGCGGGTCTTGTGGACCTGTAGCTTTGGCTACCGCTGCTGGCTCTTGTGCTGGTGCTGCTCCTACTGCAGCCGGCTTGGCTGCTGATGGCTCTTGTGATGGTCTTTGTGCTGGTGCCGCTTCTGCTGCAACTAACACTGCTGGTTCTTGCTCTGGTGCTACTCCTGCTGCAGCTGGCGCTGCTGCTGATGATTTTTGTGATGGTCGTTGTGCTGGTGCCGCCTCTGCTGCAATCAGTACTGCTGCTATCGGTTCTTGCGCTGGTGCTACTCCTGCTGCAGCTGGCGCTGCTGCTGATGGTTTTTGTGATGGTCTTTGTGCTGGTGCTGCTTCTGCTGCAGTCGGCACTGCTGCTTCCAGTTCTTGCTCTGGTGTTACTCCTGCTGCAGCTGGCGCTGCTGATGATGGTTCTTGTGATAATATTTGTGCTGGTGCCGCTTCTGCTGCAGCTAACACTGCTGGTTCTTGCTCTGGTGCTACTCCTGCAGCAGCTGGCTCTGCTGCTGATGGCTCTTGTGATGGTCTTTGTGCTGGTGCTGCTTCTGCTGCAGTCGGCACTGCTGCTACCGGTTCTTGCTCTGGTGCTACTCCTGCTGCAGCTGGCTCTGCTGCTGATGGTTCTTGTGAAGCCGGCGCCGCTGCTTTACTTTGCTGAAGTATTGCTGCTGCTGCTGCACTTCGTGCTGCGGGTGGGGGTGCTGCACTTCGCTTAGTTGCTTGTGCTGGCGCGGCCAAGCCTTGTGCTGTGAATGGTGCTGCTGCACTACGTTTGGCTGCTTGCGCTGGCACGGCCACGCCTTGTGCTGCGTTTTGTGCTGCTGCCGTTTGTGCTGCGGGTGGTGCTGCTGCGCTGTGTGCGGCTGGTGCGTCTGCTGCACGATGTGTTGCCGGAGCTGATGCCCTCTGTGCTCTCCTCTCCCCTCTGCTCCCTCTCCCCCCCCTTCTAGCGCCTGAGATGGTACCTGCTGATGGTGCTGCTGCAGGTGCTGGAGGTTGGGCAGCTGAATCTGCTGGTGCCGTTGCTGGCGTTTTGGCCGCTGGTACTGCTGCTCCAACGGCCTTTGCTGTGGGCCCTGTTTTTGCTGCTGCTGCTGCTGCTGGACCTCCAGCTTTTGCGCTTGCTTCAGCTTCTGACATGACCTTCTTCCTGGCGGGCCCCGCTGCTCGTGTTGCTGTCGTAACACCCTCTAACACCCCACGCATCCGCTTTCTCCCACCACCCGCCGTGGGTGCTGGTTTTGAAGATGCTGCTGGTCCTGGTGCTGCTGCTGGTGCTGCTGGTGCAGCCCCTTGGCCGTTCGTAGCTGCAGGGCCTGCTGCCGCCGACAGTGGGGGAAGCAGAGGGGGAGCTGCTGCTGTTCTAGGTGCTGCTGCTCCTGCTGCTGTTCCAGCTGGTCCAGTGGTGGTAGTGGCCGCCACTTGATTAGGGGTCAGTGCAGAGGCTGCTGCTCCTGCTGCTGTTCCGGCTGGTCCAGCAGTGGTAGTGGCCGCCACTTGATTAGGGGTCAGTGCAGAGGCTGCTGCTCCTGCTGCTGTTCCAGCTGTTCCAGCAGTGGTAGTGGCCGCCACTTGATTAGGGGTCAGTGCAGAGGCTGCTGCTCCTGCTGCCGTTCCGGCTGGTCCAGCAGTGGTAGTGGCCGCCACTTGATTAGGGGTCAGTGCAGAGGCTGCTGCTCCTGCTGCTGTTCCAACTTGTCCAGCAGTGGTAGTGGCCGCCACTTGATTAGGGGTCAGTGCAGAGGCTGCTGCACGAGGCGCTGGTCGTGATGGCGTTCGTGTTCGTGGGGCAGCGTGTGCTGCAGCTGGAGCTGGAGCTCGTGCAGGAGTACCACCACCCATCAGAGCGGCACCAGCACCTGGCTGTTGTTGTTGGGAGGAGGGGGCTGCTGCCCCACTGCCCCTGTGTCGCAGGCCTGCGATTATATTGGGGTTGATCGCACGCGCCAGGCCCCGTGCGTTGATGCGCCTCACGCCTGCAGTGTGTGTGTGTGTGCGCGTGTGTGTGTGTGTGTGTGTGTGCACGCGTTGTTAACAGTACATGTGTGTGAGTGTGCATAGGTGTGTGCGTATGTGCATGTGCATGTTGCCTACTTGCGAGCACACGCCTCACACCTGTCGCCTCTATTCTCTTGGGACGGGCCGGCTGCTGTCCCTGTCCCTGCTGCTGGGGCTTCTGCCTGCGCGCCTGTGTGGACCGTGCTTTACGCTTCGTTGAGCGTGAGCGAGGGGGCAACGAGCCTCCCTCAGAGCCAGAGATGGGGGGAGGAGGAGCACCAGCAGCCACGGCTGCTGCGATTTCTCTCTGCTGCTGCAGACGTGCGCGACGAGCTGCTGCACGTGCGGCCTTGGAGCGCGGGACGGAGGAAGGCGGCCTGGCTGCTGCTGTGTTGGCAGAAGGGCGTGTGACGGTTTGTGCCTCCCCTGCATTGGCTAGCTGCTGCGTCTCCCATGTCGGAGTGGCACCGCCGTCGAGAGCAGCGCCAGCAGTGCCTTGTTGTGCTCCTGGTGCGGTGTGCGCTGCTGGTGCGTGTGCGTGCGCGTGCGAGGAAGCGGAGGAGGGCGCGGCGAGCCTGCAGAAGAAAGGGTGGGGCTTGGAGGGGGCGTGCGCTGGGTGTTGAGTGGTGGTTGTAGTGAGTGCGCTGGGGTCTTGGCCAGCTTCGTGGGCAGTGCGCTTGAGGGGCTGTGATTTTTGGGGGAAGTAGGGGAGGTCGTGGAGGGAGGGGAGGGGGGTGGTGGTGCCGGTGAGAGCGGAACGTCGGCGTGCAGAGGAGCGTGTGGGAGCTGGGCCAGTTGCTGTGCCTGGCACTGGCTTGCCTGTGCGTGTGTTTTGTGTGTGAGGGTTTTGTGTGTGTGTGTGTGTGTGTGTGTCAGAGTGTGTGAGTGTGTGTGCATGTGTGTGTGTGTGCGCGTGTGTATGTGCACGAACGTGTGTGTGTGTGAATTGTAAACAAACTTAGCTTAACTGCGTGTCAAATTAACTGCGTGTCAAAATAACTGCGTGTAAAACATAAAGAAACATGAGTGCTGCTGTACCTGCCGTGCCGACAGCTCCATGTGGTGGAGGCATCGGCCCTGCATGGTGACCAGCACCTAAGATCAACCCCCTGCCCGTGTGTGCCGTGGCACGCGCATTGTTGCTGCGCGCGTTGTTGGTACCCCCACCACCCCCTCTGCTGCCTGCGGCTGCACCTGCTGCATGCTGATGCTGCTGCCGCTTCTGCTGCTGCAGAGCACGCTGCACCACGGCTGTGCCAGTAGTTCCGATGCGTGCTTTTTTGGAGGGGGGCTGCTCAGTGCCTGCTGCTGCTGGCTCGCCTGTGTGTAAACGTAAATGTGTATGTGTATGTTGTGTGTGTGTGTGTGTGTGTGTGTGTGAGAGAGAGAGAGAGAGAGAGAGAGAGAGGGAGAGAGAGAGAGAGCGCGTACGCACACATGCACCAATGTGTATGTCGTGCCTTTGTTTGTGTGCCTGATGCCAAGGATGGGCTGATTGCACTCCCAATGCAAAGGTACAGCTGCTCAAAAACATTGCCTCACCTGACGAGGGTGCAGGACCTCCTGCCTTTGACTTCCTTCGGGGGTTAGTGCTGCGTCTTGCTGCGGGTTCTGTGTATGGGTGTGTAAGTGCTTATGTGTGTGCGTATGTGCTTGAATGGAACACACCTATGTGCCACACCTATGCGCCATACTTATGTGCCACACCTATGTGCAACACCTGCGTGCCACACTTATGTGCCACACTTATGTGCCACACCTATGTGCAACACCTGCGTGCCACACCTATGTGCCACACTTATGTGCCACACCTGCGTGCCACACCTGCGTGCCACACCTGCGTGCCACACTTATGTGCAACACCTGCGTGCCACACCTATGTGCCACACTTATGTGCCACACTTATGTGCCACACCTGCGTGCCACACCTATGTGCCACACTTATGTGCCACACCTATGTGCTTGAATGTGCCACACCTGCGTGCCAAACCTGCGTGCCACACCTGCGTGCCATACTAATGTGCCACACTTATGTGCCACACCTGCGTGCCACACCTGCGTGCCACACCTGCGTGCCACACCTGCGTGCCATACTTATGTGCCAAACCTGCGTGCCACACCTGCGTGCCACACTTATGTGCAACACCTGCGTGCCACACTTATGTGCCACACCTATGTGCCACACCTATGTGCTTGAATGGATCAAACCTATGCTGCCATCCAGGTTCCTGCATCTAGCACATCCACTTATCCACTTGCATGTATCCACCTGCGGCTACAGAACTCAGCCACACCGCCCTCCTAAGCTGCCGTCACGGCTAAATCGAAGGCACATCAATGCTACATTGAAGGCACGTCAATGCTAAATCGAAGGCACGTCAATGCTAAATCGAAGGCACATCATGGCTTAATCGAAGGCACATCATGGCTACATTGAAGGCACGTCATGGCTAAATCGAAGGCACGTCATGGCTAAATCGAAGGCACGTCATGGCTAAATCGAAGGCACGTCATGGCTAAATCGAAGGCACATCATGGCTAAATCGAAGGCACGTCATGGCTAAATCGAAGGCACATCATGGCTAAATCGAAGGCACATCATGGCTACATTGAAGGCACGTCATGGCTAAATCGAAGGCACGTCATGGCTAAATCGAAGGCACGTCAATGCTAAATCGAAGGCACATCATGGCTAAATCGAAGGCACGTCACGGCTACATTGAAGGCACATCATGGCTACATTGAAGGCACGTCATGGCTATGGTGTAGCCGTCCAAAGCACACAAACATGCGCAAACACACACACACAAACATAGCACCTACACCCACACCCACACCCATGCACCCACACCCACACCCCATGCACCCACACTTGCACCCACACCTGCACCCACACCCGCACCCACACCCGCAACCGCACCCACACCCACGCACCCACACCCACACCCGCACCCACACCTGCACCCGCACCCACAACCACACCCACACCCACAAACGCTCCTCACCTGCTGTAGCCCCGTTTGCTGCCATTATGGCTGCACCAGCTCCGCCCCTGCCCCCCCATCCTGACCCACGATCTAGCCACCCCCCTGTCCCCCCTCTACCCCTTGTGCTCCCAACGCTCCCTCTGCCAAAGGAACCTGCTGCTGCTGCTGTGCCTAGCGTACCCCCTCGAGCAACACCTGTGAGGCATTGTGTGTGTGTTTGTGTGTGTTTGTGTGTGTGTTTGTATGTGTGCGTATGTGTGTCTGTGTGTGCGTATGTGTGTGTGTGTGCGCGTGCGTACATGCAAGTAGCATGTACGCTCTCCTGCAGGTTCATACTTCACACTTCACACTTCATACTTCATACTTCATACTTCACACTTCATACTTCAAAATTCATACCAGATAAGAGAGGTAAGACACAACGTGGACCCATGAGTGCAAAAAATTCACCTGCGGGTGCAAGGCCGGCCTGACCCCTTCCTCTTCCCTTCCTCCTGTGCACTTTGCCTCCTGCTGTGTACTCATCCCCACCGCTGTAATCCTCATCTCTGTCGGTGGAGGTGCCCTGCGCATGAAGGAGGTAAGGTGTGTGCGCGGATGTAGTGTGTGTGCGCGTATCTTGTGTCTGTAGTGTTGTGAAGGTCCAAACGTGTATGTGCGTACAGGTGCGTGTGAGTGTGTGCGTGTGTGCGCGTGCGCGTGTGTGTGCGTGTGTGTGCGTGTGCGTGTGTGTGTGTATGCGTGTGTGTGTCTGTGTGTGCGTGCGTGTGTGCATGTATGTGTCTGTGCGTGTGTGTGCGCGGGTGTGTACAGTTGTATGTGTGTGTATGTGTTGTGTATATATAATATATGAATATATGTGTGTAGGTGATCAGCGTTACACTTCACAAGGTGCCGGACAAATCAGATTTTTGTGTTTCCTTGTCAGCAGGTACACCTAGCGAGCTATCAATTCCTGCTGAGTTTAAAGCTATGTTTCTCTAGTCTGAGGGAGCCTTACTCACCAGCTGTACACCTAGCTGCTGTCATTCCCCACTATCTGGGCTATTCGCTGTGGGTGCCTCTCTGGTCTTATACAGCATTACTCAGCAGCTAGAACACCTCACTACCATTCCTTCTGCTGAGTCTGGTCTGAGGGAGCCCTACTCAGCAGCTAGAACACCTCACTACCATTCCTTTTGCTGAGTCTGGTCTGAGGGAGCCCTACTCAGCAGCTAGAACACCTCACTACCATTCCTTCTGCCGAGTCTGGTCTGAGGGAGCCCTACTCAGCAGCTGGTACAGCTCACTACCATTCCTTTTGCTGAGTCTGGTCTGAGGGAGCCCTACTCAGCAGCTAGAACACCTCACTACCATTCCCTGCTAAGTGAGTTTCAGGCTGTCTTTCTGGTCTGAGGGAGCCCTACTCACCAGCTGGTACAGCCCACTACCATTCCCTGCTGAGTGAGTATTAGGCTACGTTTCTCTAGTCTGAGGGAGCCCTACTCACCAGCTGGTACAGCCCACTACCATTCCCTGCTAAGTGAGTTTCAGGCTATGTCTTTCTGGTCTGAGGGAGCCCTACTCACCAGCTGGTACAGCCCACTACCTTTCCCTGCTGAGTGAGTTTCAGGCTACGTTTCTCTAGTCTGAGGGAGCCCTACTCACCAGCTGGTACAGCTCATTGCCCTCCCCTCCTGTCATGTGAGCTTCTTCATCCTGCATGGCCTCCCAGGCTTCTTGGAAAGCATGTGCACGCGCGCTGCAAGCAGAGTGAGAGCACGCAGGTCATCACACGCACATACACACACACACGCACACACTCACACACATTCAATTGAATTGGTGTTATTTTGGCACAGGCATCACCTTCTACGTTTTTTGGAAACTGCGCACTGCAGGCACAACGAACACAAGCACGCACAACCAAGCACACACATACATACGCACATACACACACGCTTGCATGCCCAAACACACACACATACATACATGCAGCAACACTCAACCGCACACACACACACACACTCACACACTCACAGTTCATCAGCTGGGAGGTAGCCCTCAGGTGGTAGTGTGGCCCCCACGGCCTTCAGCAGAGGATTGAGGGGCAGTGCACGCGAAGCTGCTGGAAAAACGAGATGGTGCAGTAGGTGCGTGTGTGTATGTACATCAATGCGTGCTTTTGCTTGTGCATGCGTGCATATGTGTCTGCGTGAGAGTTTGCCCATTGCCCCTTGTAGCATGCAGAGGTATAAACTCTGGGCTTGCATGAGAACGACTAGCAAAAGACACGCCGGTATTGTTGTTGCAAGGCTAACCCACATGGTCCCACATCGTAGACTTCTAGGGTTGGCCAGAACCATATACATACGGTGTATATACGGTATTTTTGGCAGGGAAATCACCAGATATACGGTAATATACGGTGCATAAATACGGTTGTGGCCAACTTTAAGGACTTCACACCCGCCCGTACACAACACAAGATGCGCGAAATGCTGCTTGTGCGTGCGTATGTGTCTGTGTGTGGATGTGCGTGCACAGTTGACACACCTGTGTAGACAGACCGCCTTTATTGCTACAGGCAGGCAGACAGCCAGAGTGGCAGTGGCAGTGCCACAAAGTATGAGCTCACCCACACCCACACCCACAACCACACACACATACACACATCCACTCAGCTGCAGGCGCCTGGCATCACTGTACAGATACATCCATGAGGTGCACAACACACAAACACACACTCACACCTACACGCGCAACTGACAATACACACACGTATGTACACACATACACACACACATACACATACCAACATACACATACACACCTACACCCACCCACCCACCCACCTGCGGGCATCTAGCACCAAACCGCAAGCACACACGCGGTATGTCTTTCAAACCCACACCTACCTGCCGGCATTACCACCGTCGTCGGCAGCCTTGCAGGCAGTGGCTGCCCCTCCTGCGGCGGCGAGGCCGAGGTAAGAGGAGGGGGGGCAATAGCAGGTACTGTCAGCGAAACAGGGGTGTACGGGAGGGAAGCAACAGCCCCACGAGGCCTTCCGCGCCCAACACCCCACCCACTCCCACTCAACCCCCCCCCACTTCCTCTTCCACTGCCCCGCCCCCCTACACCACCACCGCGGCCACTGCCGCATTTGCCCCAAGTGCGACCCCCGCTGCTGAGCCCGCCAGGCTTACTGCTGGTATGAGGATCGTGGGAGTTTGGGGGGCCTGCAGGGGCTTGGTTTAGGCCTCCCCATTCTTGGAGCCCTGCCAGGCCGAGGTCCTTCAGGCCGCTGATGCCGGACAGGAGGTCCCCGCCCTGGGCCATGGCGGCCTGTGTGTGTGTGTGTGAGTGTGAGTGTGTGTGTGTGTGCGTGTGTGTGAGTGCTTGCAAGTTTGTGTGTGTGTGTGTACGTGTGTGGATGTGTGTGCGTGTGTGTGGATGTGTGTGTGGATGTGTGTGTGCATGTGTGTGTCGACACGTGTGTGCACGTGTGTGTGTGTGTGTGTGTGTGTGTGTGTGCGCGTGCGTGTGCACATGATCAGTACATTGAGGAGCAACGTAAGATGCGTGCAAAAACACTTCCCTCCCTGGCCTGTACAAGCATGCTTTCTCCTCTTCCCTGTCACATTTAAACAAAGCCTCAGGTATCCCACCCAAAAAAGCAGCAAACCGTCTCACACATGCTCTCTCCCACCGCACTCACAAAGTACATGTGTTGTCCATTGTTGATTTGCTAGCGTGGATCTGAGATGGTCACACACAAACACACAGACAGACACACACACATACACACACGCACACACAACACACACACCTGTAGGCCTTCCCACCCTGGAGGGGGCACCCATCCTGCTGCACTGAGCGTCGGCGGCTGACCTGGCTGGGGGGGAGGTGGCTTCACTTCTGGGTAACCCTCCAAACGCAGCGCATGGGAAGCAGCCTCCATGGCAACAACCTGGAGCAAGTGTGCGTGCGTTTGTGTGTGTGTGCGTGCGTGTGTGTGCGTGTGTGTGTATGCTTGCATATACGTGTGTGTGCATACATGTGCGTGTGTGTGCACGTTCGATCAGAAAAGATGGAAACCTCATCTTGTTTGTTGATCTTGGCTACCTGTCTGTCCATTCCTGTCTGTACCGTCCCCCTTAAGCTTTTCATCATTCTTGTCACTGCATTAACAATTAGTTCCCAGTCAAAACAGACGTGCACGACACACGCACATGCAGCCACGATTAAACCGCAACCTGGCGCTCCACGTACTCCTAAAGAAGCCCTGCAGAGCAAGCAGGGTTAGAAGCGCGCACACGCACAAACACACACACACGCATGCACACACACACACACGCATGCACACGCACATGCACACACACACACACGCACACGCGCATGCACACACGCATGCACACACGCATGCACACACAACAGCAGCCACATGCATCACCTGTCGCTGCTGCTCCACGTACTCCTGCAGGGGCTCTGGAAAGCCATCAGGGTAAATGGACAGCAGCATGGGGGGCGTGCCGCCCACTGAGGTGAACGCATCTCCTTGTTCTGTTCCTACGTTGCGGTACAGCACCTGGGGGGGGGTGTACGCATAAACATGTACGTAGACGCATTCACATGTGCAATTGTACGCTTATGTGTGTGTTTGTGTGTGTGTGTCTATTCTTGAGCCTGCATGTGAGTGCGTTCACATTTGTGCACCGTGCATGTGTGTTTGTATTTGTGCGTGTGCATGCATGTGTGCGTGTTTGTACGCACACTTGTGCGTGTGCATGTCTGCTTGTGTGCGCAGTCACATGCTCATGCGCACAAACAGCATTCTGATCAGGCACTGGGTTGCTGTACAGCACTTGAAGCACGTGTGCCTGTTCGTGTGTGTGTGAATGTGTTAGTGATAGAGTATGTACGCACTGGCGTGCTACTAAACTGTTATTTTGTCGGAACAAAGGACTAGAATGCACACTTTTTCATTGCACAAGTGAGGAGCACACTTCACACGCAGCTTTATCAACTAATCCATAACCCCTTACAAGCACAAGCATTCCTCTCCCCATACACCTACACACACACACACACACCTCACATACCTACGTACACTACAAACACAAATACCCCTCTCCACATGCACCTACATCCTCCCAACACACACACACACACATACAACTCACACAGTCACTACAAACACGAACATCTCTCACCCCATACATTTACATCCTCCCAACACACAAATCACACACATACAAACACGTAAACACACTTGCACGCACCTGTGCACCCACATCCTCCCAACACACAAATCACACACATACAAACACGTACACACACACTTGCGCGCATCTGTGCACCTACATCCTCCCAACACACAAATCACACACATACAAACACGTAAACACACTTGCGCGCACCTGTGCACCTACATCCTCCCAACACACAAATCACACACATACAAACACGTACACACACACACTTGCGTGCACCTGTGCACCTGCATCCTCCCAACACACAAAACACACACATACAAACACGTACACACATACACTTGCGCGCACCTGTGTGCCTGCATCCTCCCAACACACAAATCACACACATACAAACACGTACACACACACGTGCGCACACCTGTGCACCAGGAAAGATGAGCAAACGGAGCTCTGCCTGCGCACACTGCAGCTGCTCAGGGTCCATAAACCTGCATGGGCATTACGCGTAGGTTTGGAGAGGGGGAGGGATGCAAAGGCTTTTCAAATGATTGGGTCCATCAACCTGCATGAGCATTACGCGTAGGTTTGGAGAGGGGGAGGGATGCAAAGGCTTTTCAGGTGATTGGGTCCATAAACCTGCATGAGCATTACGCGTAGGTTTGGAGAGGGGGAGGGATGCAAAGGCTTTTCAGGTGATTGCAAACACTACTCAAAGTCCATGCACCTGCAAAGAACACACACATGCACACACTGCTTTGAGTCCACTTGAGTCCATGCGCTTGCAAAGAACACACATGCACACACTGCTTTGAGTCCACTTGAGTCCATGCGCTTGCAAAGAACACACATGCACACACTGCTCTGAGTCCACTTGAGTCCATGCACTTGCAAAGAACACACACATGTACACATTGCTCTGAGTCTACTTGAGTCCATGCACCTGCAAAGAACACACACATGCACACACCGGCAAAAGCATAAAGCGTAGCACACAGAGTCACATAGGCAGCACGCTGAAAGAGGTGTCACTTTCACACACGCAAGCACTTCAAGCCAGATCATTCGGACAGATACAGAGCACAGAGTAAAGGAGTGTGTGCGCTAATTTTCACAGATACAGAGCACAGAGTAAAGGAGTGTGTACACTAATCTTTACAGATACAGAGCACAGAATAAAGGAGTGTGTACGCTAATCTTTCAGGTGGATGTCTATATGGACCCCCCCCTTTGGGCTTCTGTGTGTCAACAAATGTGTGTGTGCTCAGCACAACATCGCTATCAGGAGGAGCTCAGCTGGATGCAATCAAAGCCTGCCGCAGCAACAATGGCACCGAGAAAGCACAACCCTACCTGAAACTAAAAACCTTCTATCAGCCAAGAATTCGTATGGTAGGGCCATGATATGCACACACACCCACAGCAAGTCGCCAATATTAATATCGAGTGACTGGTCACTATCTAAAGTACTAACATACACACACATACACACACACACATGCACACACACCTGAACCCAAACCCTGTGATCCACGTGAGTGTGGCCTCGTGTGTTGCAGGCATTACCATGATACGTACACACACACACCCTCTGCTAGCCGCCATTACTGTGAGTAACTGGTCACCATCAAAAGTACCTACACACACATGCACACACATGCACACACACCTGAACCCAAACCCTGTGATCCACGTGAGTGTGGCCTCGTGTGTTGCAGGCAGGGCCATGATACGTACACACACACACACACTCTGCTAGCCGCCATTACTGTGAGTGACTGGTCACCATCAAAAATACCTACACACACATGCACACACACCTGAACCCTGTGATCCACGTGAGTGTGGCCTCGTGTGTTGCAGGCATTACCATGATACGTACACACACACCCTCTGCTAGTTGCCATTACCGTGAGTGACTGGTCACCATCAAAAGTACCTACACACACATGCACACACACCTGAACCCAAACCCTGTGATCCACGTGAGTGTGGCCTCGTGTGTTGCAGGCAGGGCCATAATACGCACACCCAACGCCTGCATGCGCCACTCAATGGCCTCCATCAGCACCACGCAGTGACCCTGCAATTGCATTGGTAAGAGAACACAGTTAAAACACATTTCATTTCGTCGATTTTGTGCTTCCTTTATTATAATCTTCTTGCGGCGCACGGCATGTTTTTAAAAAAGGCCTCCGCCATCACACCAAACAGCGGCTGTGCAGTCGGGGAGACCACACACGCTAACTGCCTTTTAGGCTCTGACAGATCACACACACACGTATCCTGTGTGTGTGCTGAATTTAAGGGGCAGGCGCCTTGTCTGCATACGATGGAGGTCAGAGGCCTGCACTCCACCAGCACGTAACAATCCTAGGGCTTTATTATGCTGAGTACATTTATCGCAATTGGTTGCGCGCACTGAGGCCACCAGCACGTAACAATCCTAATGTTCTATTGTGCTGAGTACATTTATCGCGATCGGTCGCGCGCACTGAGGCCACCAGCACGTAACAATCCTAGGGCTCTATTGTGCTGAGTACATATATCGCGATCGGTCGCGCGCACTGAGGCGTGGGGCCATAAGCGGTAACTCCACGATTGCAAGCACTCCGAAAACAACTGTTTGACGTGACAATCCCATTCTACGGTCCAGCAAATTAAGGACCGTCTCTCTCACTTGGCGGCGTGCGCTCAGGCGTGTGGCCACAAACGGCAGCTCCACAAATCACAACACTATTTCACATGAGTGTGAGAGTTCCCCATCTACGGTCCAGCAAATTAAAGACTACTTCTCTCACCTGGCGACGTGCGCTCAGACGTGTGGCCACAAGCGGCAGCTCCACAAATCACAACACTATTTCACATGAGTGTGAGTTCCCCATCTACGGTCCAGCAAATTAAGGACTACTTCTCTCACCTGGCGACGTGCGCTCAGACGTGTGGCCACAAGCGGCAGCTCCACTAGGGTGAGGCCAAAGATGCGGATAACAGCGGCACACACTGGCTTTCCTCTGCAGGCACACACACAAAGATGTTGCACAGAGTAAGGAGTGTGCACGCTAGTCTGTCAGGTGGATGTCCGTACGGACGACGGCAGCCCACACACGTGCTTGCTTGTGCATTGCATACATTTCAATGTTGCACAGAGCAGGGGGGAGTGTGCACGCTATTTTGTCAGGTGGATGTTTGCACGGATGATGGCAGCGCACACACGTGCTTGTTCGTGCACTGCACACATGCACACATACAAGCCATTGTGCAAATGCATGCACACAAACAAATCCACACATGCATGCACACAAACAATTTGTGCAAGCACAAAACGAAGGAGATCTCAGGTCCATACCCAAAAGGCCAAGCTTCCTAGATGACCGGTGTGGCAGTTGTGCTGTCTGATTGCATTTTACTCCCTTGGATTGTTCTGCCTGTGCGCCTGAATCCTTCCTTTGATGCATGTTTATCGTTTCATCTCACACCCGCCTCACCTGTATCTGAGGAGCACAGAGATCATACCCTGGAAGATCTTTCCTCTCACACCTGCTTCACTTGAATCTGAGGAGCACAGAGATCATACCCTGGCAGATCTTTCATCTCACACCCGCCTCACCTGTATCTGAGGAGCACAGAGATCATGCCCTGGAAGTCGCTGTCTCCATGCTGCTCTGCCATCACCATGCTGGGCAGCAGGTCGTGGCCATCCACCTGAGTGCGCACACATCATGTGTGTGTGTGCGTGTGTGTGTGTTTGTGTATTTGTGAGTTTGCGTGTAAGTGTGTGTCTGTGTGTGTGTGTTGTGTGTGTATGTGTGTGTATGTGTGTGTGTGTGTGTTTGTGTGTGTGTGTGATGGATGGATAGATAGATAGATAGATAGATAGATAGATAGATAGATAGATAGATAGATAGATAGATAGATAGATAGATAGATAGATAGATAGATAGATAGATAGATAGATAGATAGATAGATAGATAGATAGA
>Ga0307963_1000937_pt1 | contig 21294 bp, 18 predicted proteins | sample OrgLakmetagen594_FD_201829 | JGI IMG/M metagenome (GOLD analysis project Ga0307963, IMG submission 201829) | Saline water microbial communities from Organic Lake, Antarctica - #594 | ecosystem: Environmental > Aquatic > Non-marine Saline and Alkaline > Saline | place: Antarctica: Organic Lake... | reverse complement strand
TGGTCACTGGCCAGATCAACGCTTACCACTGGCCAGATAAAGCGGGTGAGGTAAGTGCATGGTCACTGGCCAGATCAACGCTTACCACTGGCCAGATAAAGCGGGCGAGGTAAGTGCATGGTCACTGGCCAGATCAACGTTTACCACTGGACAGATAAAGCGGGTGAGGTAAGTGCATGGTCACTGGCCAGATCAACGCTTACCACTGGCCAGATAAAGCGGGCGAGGTAAGTGCATGGTCACTGGCTAGATCAACGCTTACCACTGGCCAGATAAAGTGGGCGAGGTAAGTGCATGGTCACTGGCCAGATCAACGTCTACCACTGGACAGATAAAGCGGGTGAGGTAAGTGCATGGTCACTGGCCAGATCAACGCTTACCACTGGCCAGATAAAGCGGGCGAGGTAAGTGCGTGGTCACTGGCCAGATCAACGTTTACCACTGGACAGATAAAGCGGGTGAGGTAAGTGCATGGTCACTGGCCAGATCAACGTTTACCACTGGCCAGATAAAGCGGGTGAGGTAAGTGCATGGTCACTGGCCAGATCAACGCTTACCACTGGCCAGATAAAACGGGTGAGGTAAGTGCATGGTCACTGGCCAGATCAACGCTTACCACTGGCCAGATAAAGCGGGTGAGGTAAGTGCATGGTCACTGGCCAGATCAACGCTTACCACTGGCCAGATAAAGCGGGTGAGGTAAGTGCATGGTTACTGGCCAGATCAACGCTTGCCACTGACCAGATAAAGCGGGTGAGGTAAGTGCATGGTCACTGGCCAGATCAACGCTTTACGCTGGAAGCAAGTGATGGTCCTGATCTATGCAGCCTGGCCTTTACCACAGGGTACTGTCTTAAGAGACAGTACTGCCTGGATTCGGTTAGATTGAACTTCATGGTATAAGCAGAAAATCTTGCCGTCATAGTGCCTTCTTCTCTCTTGCTCTGCAACCCTGTGCTGCGGAGATGTGCTTGCAAGTAGTTCAACCTGAGCGTGTGCTAAAGTGTGCCAGGAAGGCTGCAGCTTAACAAAGCCCTTCGTGGTAACTCCCTCTTACGCCAATTCCACGCTTTGCCTTGTCTTGATCCGCAGCCTTGTGCTGCAGAGATGTACTTGCATCACTCCCTTTTACGCCAATTCCACGCTTTGCCTTGAGAGCACTCATGCTTTCCTTATTAATGGGCAACTTCAGCTAGGTCGTTTGGCACTGCCAGTGTTGTACACTTTCTGCAAACAACCTGGCGTTAGAATCACCGCATTCCTATATTTACAATGGGCAACTCAAACAGGCCAGATGATTGATTGTTCAGCTGGCGGCTGGATTTTTCCACCATTAGTTCTTCAGGAGCCATCCACAATTAACTCAGACCCGTGTGTGAGTTGTGAATTTGTGAATATGTTGAGGACGGAACTAAAAATAAGTAGGTGTAGCAAAAAAGTTGTGTCTTCAATAGGTCATTACCAAAGGATGGAAGATTGGATTCATATTTTTCTTGATCCATGTGACAACAGCATTTGATCGTGGCACCAACACTCTGTACATGCACACACACATACAAATGCAGGCACTGCGTCCTATTTATGTGGAACTTTCCAGGGTGTCCTCCAAAAGTTCTGGCCAAATACCTTTGAAAAAACAAGACAGCTTCTTCCCGAGTTCTGGAGACCACTCAAGCATGTTTACAAACAGTTTTGAGGTAATATGTGGGAGCAGGTAGTACAGTATAGATCCATTCATTCATTAACTTATTTTACTCATGAACAGGCGAGCAATCATACTTCTTGATTGAAGGCCTTTTGCTTGTAAACCTTGTAAACCTTGTACAGCATAGAAGCTCATTGAGTATGGTGTGCCAGTCTCTCGCAGCCCTATTGAAATGTCCTCACTGAAATTCCATCATGTCCTCCTACATACATACAGGTACACACATGAACACAAATGCACACACCAAACACACACACGCACCTTTTAATGCACAAACACACACAAGTATATCTATGTCGCAAGTCCCCAGACACTTGCACGAGCTCATATCACCTACGCATTCCCATTTTTAACGTCAAATGCCTGAACTCGATTTCAGAACGTCCACTCAAAAGGCGATTGACTGAAATCTGGTACTTCTTGTTCAGGCAAGTAATAAAAAGCTTATCCTTTTTTTCAGGACCTTGAGGTGGAGCAGCAGCAGCAGCAGCAGCTGGAAGCCAAGACAACTGAAGGCAACCTTTCATTGGCACCTGTAGCCGAAATTGATCAAGACAAGGGTCTCTTGTTCAGAATTGACGTCCTGATGTGCTCGCTTCATGCCAAATTGCAACTGAAAATCCTTCAGATTAAGTCCAAGTTCGCAGTTGGCAAACAGCAAAAACAGGTGAACAGCCTTTGGAACAAGTTGTGGTTATTGCATGCTTCTCACCTAAACCTCTCACAGCTGTCCTATCTACAAAACGACATGGATGATGTGGGCAAAGATGCAAATCGACCACTTGGGAATACAAAAGGAGTTATTTTGGTACTTTTGAGGCTTGAGATGAGTTTGAACTTTAAACGTGCACTGCCAGTTCATTCACAGAATCAGCACTTGACCAACGCACTGGCACAACGGGTCTACCCCCTTTCCATTCACCAATGCCTGAAAGAATCTCTTTTACCCATCAATCTTTCACACGACTCTGGTGGTGCTATAAGGGCTAACCCATGTGCCCTTTGGAATTTTTCCATCTGTGCACAGGCTGAATTAGTATGCAGCAGGGCTTTGGTGCTTCCCCCTTGCCCACTTTTTTAGGCTTCAATTAATGGGTAGTTTAGTTAGCAGTTGGGTTTGGATTACAGGCATTCGGCCTGGGGATGGGTGCTTGATGCGGTTAAAAAGACCTGGCTTGCACTGGGCATCGGAGTTATCAATATATCCTAATAGACATTGATGCATTTGCATGAGCAGATGCGCGCGCGCGCACACACACACACACACACACACTGCATATACACTTGTAGGGTTGGCCAGGACCATACACACACTCAGAATATGGCCCATACAATCAAAGGTTTTCATGCCAGAAATGCCGTGATTACCCCGTATGAGCATGCTTACCAAAACACATTATGGTGATTCAAGTACCCAGCGCTCCCTCACACCATTTTGCAGGAGGCAGAACACTCTGTAGCAGTGCAACAAAGCAAGGGGTGCACGCTGCGGCTCCAGCATCAAGGCAGTGATGCTGCCGGAACTCAATACAGGATCAATCACCAACACAGGATCAAACGCTGCGTGGCCAATCGGCAGGTATTGCTGTCAGCAGCAGCACTGCTGTTAAGTTGTGTTGTTTAGTGCTGCTTGCTAAGTCCCTCCCATGCTGTAGGCGCACTCATGCTCACCAACAGCTAATGTTTGCCTCAATTTGCTCCACACCACGCTACTTATGCATCTTTGTCCTTTTTCAATAAAATCAGGGCCGTTCTTTTACTTTGGTAGCTATAACATGCTTCAATCTCCTATAGGCAAAAAACAGGTGAAACGTGCTCTTTGTCACTGCATCAACAGAGGCGCATGCACACGTATTAACTCTAGCACACATGCACGCACAGACACATACATACACACACGTGTACGCACAAAATCGCTAATACATGCATTCACGCATGCATGCACATTTACACATGAACGCATACACACAACTCTGCACAGTGCGACGTGAGTGGATTGTTGGCCTTTGATCTTGCGCTTGCAAGCACACTTCCCGACGGTAGTCCCCACGACAACTCTTTAGACAGCGTGAGCCTTTTACAGCGGTACCCTTCACGTTTTGAAGCCCCTATACAACCCTTCACGCCATCTAAGGTTGTCCCTATCACCACCTCTGGTCTACCATCAGCACAGCAGATGCCTAGCGCCCTTATCCAGAGCCAGACTGAAAGAGCAAGCCAAGGACACAAGCCACCAAGCAGCTCTGCCACAAGCGTGCCCGCTTTGCTGTCCAGCTCAGCTCAGGATGCACCTCAGGATGCTGCGGCTATTTTGGTCACTGAGAGCAGCACACAGGGAACAACACACTTGGAGCCCAAGGAAGAGGATGCAGGTTTGGAGCGAGGGTCATCCCTTGGCAAGTTGGTCTTTGATGGTGCAGGGCAGTTCGTGATGCCGACGACCCAAATAGGCAAGAGGGGAGCCAACAAAAGGCCAAACTGCAGCCCAGGGTGCACCGCTGCAATAGACTCAGAACCGGTGCTACCTCATGCTAGCCATATTATCAATATGACGTGGGACCTTTCAGGCACCTTGCACACGTCGGAGGAAAATGCAGCTTCTGTCCCCAGCAACCGACTAGGTGCGTGTGCTGGTTTGAGTGCTCACTCATGCACAGGTGTGCCTATGAGAAAGCCTGTGCTCAAAGGATCAGGACAGGGCAAGCAGGAGCATGTTGTATATGTGTGTGTATTTCTGTGCGAGCATGTTGTACGTGTGTATGTGTCTGTGCTCAGAGGTTCAGGCCAGTGCAAGAAGGAGTGTCTCGTATGTGTGTGTGTGTGTAAGTATGTGTCTACACGTGTGTGTGTGTGTGTGAGAGGGGGCAGGTACAAAGAAATTGGAAGCATCTGTGCTTTGACCTTTGCATATGTCCACCTCTTCACTCTCTAATCATCTACCCACTCTGACATCCTCGCATGTCCACCTCTTCAATCTCTAATCATCTACCCACTCTGACATCCTCGCATGTCCACCTCTTCACTCTTTAATCATCTACCCACTCTGGCATCCTTGCATGGCCACCTCACTTTCTGATCATTATCTCCATTATCTACCCATCATTATCTCTCCATTATCTACCCATCATTATCTACCCACTCTGACATCCTTGCACGGCCACCTCCTCACTTATTAATGGCGTGGTGGCTCTGCTGTCATTCCGATAGCTTGCTGTCATTCCAATAGCTTGCTTGCAAAGCTCGTGTGTGTGTGGCTTCAATGCTCTGTGTGTTCATTAACTGTACAGGACAAATGAGGGGCACTAGCAAGACCGATGCGCTTCCTACTGTGCTGAAAGTGGGCCAGCAATTGGCCATGTCACTACCCTTGGCTGATGTTGCTGAACCCAACGGACTGCTGGTGAGTGGACAGGAAAAAGTGCTTCTGTTGACGAGGTCAACGCAGATTTTTGTCACGAGTAAAAGAAATGGGCAGTCACTTGTTTTGTGGTCCAAAACTCACTTCAATCTAGATATTTTGTGGTTTGTTTCTTTACGCAGCACATGTATATGATCGCTCAAATGCATGCGCGGAGTAGAGTGGATGCAATACAGGGTTGCCTGAAGAAATTCACATAGAATGGATGGCTGTCTCAGGTTCTTTTGTGAGGACCAAGGTAGTGTGAACACTAGTCTGGAGCCTTTCCTTCGTACAATTTGAGCTTTTATTTTCGCTCGTCTCAGGTTTTTCGAGGGCTGCGTGTGCGCATGGGGTTGGCATCTGGTGTAGAGAAGGAGGAGGATGTGCGCATGAATGGTGCCCAAGGTTTGTGTCTACTGCCCTGTTTAGGAGATACATTTATTTCTCTGCGTCTGGTCCCCTGCTTTCAGATTGTGGGTGCATACATAAATTTGAGGTACATTTTCTTCCACCTCTTTATACAATTACATGCAAGGAATATAGGTATCTGTACTCCTTGCGTGTGTACACACCTTATAGCACGTATACACCTGATAGCTGTAAGTGGGTCTTGCATACAATATGCGTCTTGTGGGAACGAATGTGAGAAGCAAGGGCTGCCAACACTGGGGTGCCTCAAAGCTGTCTTTAAAACAATGGTCGGCTAGCCAAAAGCGACCAGTGTTCTATTGTTTACATGGTGTGTGTGTATGTGTGTGTGTGCGTACGTGTGTGGACGCGCGTGCGTGTGTGTGTATGCGTGCGTGTGGATTTGTGTGCGTGCGTGTGTGCGTGCGTGTGTGCATGCGTGTGCGTGTGTGCGTGCGTGTGTGCATGCGTGTGTGTGTGCGCACATGTTACTACTTTTTGAAGCAAGATGCATGTGAATTCAGCCAAGAGGAAAAGCAAGTAGTCCTTTGATTGGGTCTTGATATAAAGACTCATTCTTTCGTATGTTGTGCAGTGTACAGCACACGCCAGATTGGTGCTGCTTCTGTGCAAGCAATGCTTTTCCTTTGATTGGGTCTTGATATAAAAACTCATTCTTTTATATGTTGTGCAGTGTACAGCACACGCCAGATTGGTGCTGCTTCTGTGCAAGCAATGCTTTTCCTTTGATTGGGTCTTGATATAAAAACTCATTCTTTTGTATGTTGTGCAGTGTACAGCACACGCCAGATTGGTGCTGCTTCTGTGCAATCAATGCTTCTACTCTTCATACGGTTTGCTTAAAATAATCTAGTGACCTGAGAACAACGAAATATACCCCGCCCTTCCAACAGTCTTTCAGCCGCCTCACAATCATTTGCGGCTCCTGAAAGACTTACCGGTACCACTCACAATTTCCTTACGGCTCTTTTTGAGATCTGCAGGAACAAAAAGGTACGTGGCAGGAGCAAATCATAAATGTATAAATGTATGACCTAGCGTTAAATGCTGATAACGTGCGCAGGGCGCATGCAGTATTCCGGCCCGGCTATGGTTGCTGCTAAGGCTGTAGTAGACGCAGCCCAAGGAGGAATGGTCCTCTTGCACCCTGGGACGTTTCAGCAGGCAAGTTTGCTCTGTGTGTGTCTGCGTGCTTTTAAGAGTGAAGGACTCGGCAGACGAATGGGCTTAGACTAGGCTCGTTTAAAAATAGGTAACAAGGTCTAAAATATGTCATGTGGGTTCAGTTGCTCTGTATGGGGCAGTTGCTCAGGGTATGCTAGCATGTTCTAAACAGAGATCACAGTGGGCAAGGGCGAGTTGTTTGGGTATGCACGCATGTTTTAAATGATATGTATTTTGCAGCAGGCAGGTGTGGGCAATTGTTGCTGTGTGAAGACAAACCATGGAAAGACGGGTAACGTTCTCTTCCCATCCATGCCGTTTATGCGTGCACACCTATATTGAGGACTTCTCCCCTTATCGCCGCTGGCTTTTACTGTTTGCATGCACTGCAGACACACATGTGCACTCACAAACACCTTATCGCCGCTGGCTTTTACTGTTTGCATGCACTGCAGACACACATGTACACTCACAAACACCTTATCGCCGCTGGCTTTTACTGTTTGCATGCACTGCAGACACACATGTACACTCACAAACACCTTATCGCCGCTGGCTTTTACTGTTTGCATGCACTGCAGGCACACATGTGCACTCACAAACAAACACACGCACCTACAGGACTTCTCCCCCAAAATTTCGCTTCTTGTACTCCTTGCTGCATGCACAGTTCCCTGTGGAACTCTTACACAGCAATGCACTGGTGGCTTCGATGGGTGAGCATGTACTGAAGGGCCTAGAGCAGACACCCTTGCAAGTGTATCAGGTATATGGTATATGCAGGTCAAAGGGGGCACATGTGCATAATGAATCTTTGCTAACATGTGCATAATAAATCTTTTACTACATGCATTGCAGTCAGTTACTCACGCAGTTGATGGAGAGGCATGAACTGAGGGTAACAAGGGCAGAGCTACTCCATGTTAACAAGTCATAAAAAGCTACTCCATGTTAACAAGCCATGAAAAGCTACTCCATGTTAACAAGTCATAAAAAGCTACTCCATGTTAACAAGTCATAAAAAGCTACTCCATGTTAACAAGTCAGAAAAAGCTACTCCATGTTAACAAGTCAGAAAAAGCTACTCGATGTTAACAAGTCAATTAAGGGTGGGAGCATAAAAGTCTGTTATCAGCACCTCTTGCCTGCCTTGGGCTATGCGAATTTAAATGCTTTTTCCCACACCACTCTTCAGTAGGGTGCGTGCGAGGCACAGTATACCTCAAATTCAACACCCTTCCCCCCGCCAAGAGAGAGCCATTTTTTTGTTATTTGTCAGTTGTTGCTTACTCAGAGTTCGGTCTGGTACCCAATTTCCAGTTTTTCAGTTTTCGGGCAAATTCCTTTTCCAAGAACTCGAGAAGCACCATATATATACTATACTCAGAAAATTGAAGAAATTTATCCCAGATTGTGCACTCTGGGGTTTTTGGACCCAAGGAGTTGATTTGTGAGAACCCTGCAGGTTTGGTTGAGAAGAAAGTTGTGAAATGAGGAAGGGAAAGCCAGCAGTTTACACGAAGAACGGGTCTGTTGTTTGGGTCCATGTTTGAGTTGTTTCAAATAACTTAAAACGAGTTGCTGGTTGTCCGATGTCTAAAGCTGCCCAAAAATCTAGAAAGACAAGACGGCTGATGTGACTGCTGCTCCGGGTGCTGCTGCTCAAATTTAACCCTAGGCCACCGCTTCAAGCTGCACCCCAGCTGACCCCTGCTGGTCCTCCAGAAGTTGTCCAGCTTCTTGAAAGGGTTGGCAAAAATGACAAAGCACATGAGTTCCTTGTGGCAGTCCTGCTGCTGCTTGAATGTTGGAATGTAAGGGCAACAGGGAGCTGTCGTGCCTTGCGCTTTTGGGGGGGCCCACCTGCTCCATCAGCTCCTCTTCAGGCTGAGCAGGGCCCGTGCACCGCCCATCATGCTGCTTGATTGACTGGGATGAGTTGCAAGGGCTTATGAGGTGGTTGCAACACTAGCACTTCAAGGCACAAGGCTGATGGTCCTGGTCGGTGATGACTGCATCAGCCTGCAACGCTGCACCTTGAGCTCCAGCGGGGTGTAGCAGATCCCCAGGACCTTCTGTTGACAATTGCCATCTCTGGACCCCGATCTGTCTCAAATGGTTTCCCCGTATTTGTTAAACAAGCGTCTGCAGCGCCATTCAAAAATATAATATATAATATTATGCGGAACCCGTATGATAATATCACATTATATGATATAGTGTAATAATCATACTATGGGGGCGCCTTGCACCCTACTCTTGAGTTTTCAGTGTCGCACCTTCAAACCACTCCTTTTGGCGCAGCCCCTATAACTTTGCGAAATTCCCGCCTCATTGTTAATTTCCTGTCCTGCTCTCATTGAAATCATCACGTAAAGCACCAGTCCCAGCAGCGGTGTCCGTGCACATCACTACTATTTGAGCAGTCTGTGTTCAGTTGATGCGTGTATAGTTTACTTGCTCTCAATTGTAGGGACACACACATATGTCAGAACATGTGTAAACGAGCGCATGGTTAAGTAGCGGCATAGCTAGGGTTGGCCAGAACCATATATAGCCGGTACAGATACGGTGTTTTATGCAGAAATTTGATCAAATATACGGTCATGAACAGCGGATATATACGGTCCTGGCCAACCCGAGGCATAGCGTATGCACGGGAGTTTGCCACCGGCTCAAAATGACCCTCCCCCAAAACTCCCTTTTTGGAACCCCACACTAATAAAAAGGGTGTCAATCTGCTCCTATAAACAGCAGGCTGTCTATTTACTATTAAGAAGGCATATTCCAGAAGAGTTAAGGCAAAAACTGATAAGCGCGCGCTCTTGCACTGACCACCCCTAATTGGGGGCAATTCATGCAAATATGCCTGCGTAGATTTTCCTTTCAAATTTATAACCCCCCCCACCCCCCCCACCCTCCTAAAGTTTTCCCCAATAAGGGTGCCAATCGACTGGGCTTGAGCTCAGGATTTCAAAATTATAATTGAAATAGTTCCTCCTGGATGCTGCCCTGAAACATTCTGGGGTCCCCTTCCAAAATTTGCGAACCCCCCCAAATGACCACCCACCAACCGACCCCTCAGAATCGATTCATTGATAGCTCTTGACGTCAGGATTCCAAATATGCATATTATTTTGGGGTGACACTTGACGTAAGAAAGTCATGATACTTGACGCCTCTTGACCTATTAATATTGAGTACATACCTGTATGCCGGTAAAAAGTAGGGGTACATGCTGACTGATATAAATTTCATTGCATTCCCACAGGGTAAGGATCTCTTAAATAATGTTTGGTGGTACACAGAAAGGCACCGTGTGATCCATTCCTTCACATGTAATCTTCAAGCAAGCATTCAAAGCGGGATATCAAACTGCTGAGTTCAGTGTGTAATACTTGAACTCTTATGGAGCAGCAAAGTGATATCACTTTATCATCTTGCTCCTAATCTGTTTTTCTCTCCTGTTTGTTCATCGTTTTATTTCCTTGGTCCTCACCTCACAACTGCTCTTCTTTCCTAGCTTAGTTTTGATTTTGTTTTTTCTTCTCCAGGAGGACCATGGTTGTTAGAAATTTGTGTTGAGTCCTGTAAAATATTCCAACACCATCTCACGATGCAACAATATTTGGATGGTGTTTCTTCGTTGCTCAATTGAGTTGCTTCTGAGGGTGGGACATCAGGAATGTTGGAATGTTCCGCCCGCCAATCCCTGGGTTCTTAACCTACCTCCAAAACACCCATCCCTTAAAGTCACTTTCAGCAGTGCCATTGTTTTGTAAACAACTGGCTTTAAATGCAACACACACATGCACACACACACGCACACACACACATGCACACACACACGCACACACACACAAACGCTCAGACATACACAAACACAACACACAGGTGCTTTCACGCCAGCTGGTGCACCGTGCTGCGCAGTTGGGCCCTGTGCGATCTGTTCACCAGCTGTCTCGTGGTTTTTTGGAGGCCCCTTCAAGCTCTGCTGCTATATGTTTTATGAGCGTCGGCTGTCAGAAGGCTCTCGAAATGTGGAACCCTGAAGTTACAGCTGCTGCTTTTGAGATTTGGCACACCACCGTGCAGGACGCACTTACAAAGTAGGTGCTGTTGAGTCATTTTGCATTACTCTACATCGCCGTGTTTCGTCTTGTCGAGAAATATACGTTGATTTTGGATATTTCAGCGAGCATTGAAAACAAGCAAATGATTGCTCAAACTGAAGCTCCTTTATCATTTACAACCTTGGATCAGTATCCTTGCACGCATTCAAGGCTGAATCCCTTAATCAAGGGCACCACATGATTTGCACTCATATAGGGATACCATCATCCTTGCACACATTCAAGGGTGGATCCCTTAATCAAGGGCACCACATGATTTGCACTCATGTAAGGATCAACCATCATCTTTGCACTCATTCAAGGGTGGATCCCTTAATCAAGGGCACCACATGATTTGCGCTCATATAGGGATCAACCATCATCTTTGCACTCATTCAAGGCTGAATCCCTTAATCAAGGGCACCACATGATTTGCACTCATTTAAGGATCAACCATCATCTTTGCACTCATTCAAGGGTGGATCCCTTAATCAAGGGCACCACATGATTTGCGCTCATATAAGGATACCATCATCCTTGCACGCATTCAAGCGTGGATCATGATACCACAAGAGATGGTGGGGAAGGGACTGCGAATCAAGGTTTCTTGGGAGGGGCATTAAGTAGCTATGCTTCTGGAGGAGCAGGGTTCTTAAACAACCCATAGGCTGCATTCCTATCTCTGGGTAGCAACCTATAGCAAAAACTGCTCCAGAAATCAAGCTAAACACTGTGGTCACATCAGCTTCTTAGTTAAGGCGTGAACAAGGTTTAAGACAAGCTGCTACTACTTGAATACAAGAAAATAATAGCTAGTGAAACATGCATCCTGGTCCAGAATGGCCTGTTCCCTAAATTTAACAATTGCAATTGGATTAATACTAGTCAGCATATACCGTACCTTAGCGTACTTTTCCCGCAATTTCAAAATATTTAGTAGAATCCCGCACCTTCCCGCACCCCCATAATGTATATTTTTGCCCTTCCTGCATCAACCCTGCAGGGCCCTGTTCAGCACCAATAAGCTTCACAAACAACGTCAATGAAAGAGAACACTACAAAAGGGCAATGGAAAGCAAACATGCTGTTTGCATATGAGTTTGCTCTCTGTTCTGCTACTGCCCAGAATCTCAAGATTTGCTTCCTCTTCCTCTAGCCACTATCACTGCTGCTGCTGCTGCTGCTGTTGCTGCTCGTGCGTGCTGATGGTGTTGCTTGGGTGCGGGCAGCCTTGGTGCGTGACCTTGTCTGTTCCACCTGCTCATATTGTAGCTGCTGGTTGCTCTAACCTGCTCTGCATGCGCTAGCGTTGGTCCTCTTCAACCCCAACGCCTTCCTCCAATTCATCTTCCCCCTGCCACACAGCTTCCCCCTCATGAGTGCCAATGCCTCTGTGCATAACAGCTGTGCCCCTGAGGTGTCCCCACAACCAAATTGTGAGACCATAGCAATCTTTCTCTGGCCTGCCAGTCGGCCTTTTGTTGGCTGCCTCCTCCGCCAGCAGCTCAGCCCGTTCCGCTTTTGCTTGCTGGCTCGGACGGTTGCCCTGCTGCTTGGCTGTCGCTGCGGCTTGCTTTCCGGAATTCCCTCTTGGGAGCAACCGGTGCTGGGGCTGGGGTTGCTGCTGCTGCTGCTGCTGCTGAGGCTGAGGCTGCCTGGTACTGTGGGACAGGGGGCGGGGCGGGGGGTACCTCTCACTGTTTATATGACCGGCAGCAACCCGGAAAGGGTTAATGTCGCCAACCTCGTACAACCCCGCAGGGTCAAAATATATATTAATATACTGCAGTCATCCCGCAGGGCAAAAATGATATTTATGTGGGGTGTTATCCCTAAGGTACGGTACCCCTTTAATCAGGTACAAGGGTATATGAATAGGTTGTATCGGTAAATGAAAAAAAGAAAAAAGAAAACTACGCAGGCAGTGAAAGCCACTCCCCACATTAAGTAAGGAAAAGGAGCCACTTTGGTACCAAGTAGCGTAAAACTCCTCCACCGCTAATTTGTATCAATAAATGAAATTTCCACATACCGGTATACCGTACAGACTTTATATCACCGCGCAAAAATATCGTTTTTTGCCCTACGGGGTGACTGCGCGCACGATAAATATCTATATATTTTGGGGGTGCGGGATTGAAAAACGGGGATTTTTGGCGTATTTTAAAGCCTGTCAGGCAAAACCCCCTGTGCGGGGTTGGTGTAAATTAAATATTTCCAGGGTGCGGGGTTGATGCGGGAGTGTGAAACTAAAATAATTTTTTGGGGCTGCGGGCTGAACCTAAGTCTGTACGGTAGGCTGCTCCCTAATAGTTGTGCCTGGATGCATTTGCAACCCTGGCCAGTGACCTCTGAGTGAGGGACCTCTGCTTCTGTTCCCCAGCATATCCTGTTATTTTCACTGTATGTGCAGGCGAGGAGGCTACCTGGTGGAGGCTGTCGATGGATTGTGCCTGGCTGCGTTTGCAGAACCTGCTAGTGCCATCCGGTAAGCTCATGCTGATGATAGCAGCGCGATTGTTTTATGTTTTTGTTTTGCGGTGGGGTTGGCCGTACCGTACATGTATCATAAAAAAAATGATTATATATATGAGCACGCAACAACTTATCTTGGAGGCAAGGACAAAAACGCATGCCCAAATGGATGGGCCCTTTCTCTGCCACCAGAATGATCGGTCCTGTTGCTATGAAACTGGATCTGCCCAAGCACATGCGCTGCCATAACGTGTTCTATTCTCTCAGGTCAAACTTTACCCCATCTGCAAAGGTGAAGATCCAGTGTAATCTACTCCGCATTCATATGACACTGATGGCACTCAGGGAACTTCAGGCATTTGAAAAACCTTTGGTTTTCCCTCACCCCAAAATTTCTTTGTGCGAGACGCCCTCAGCTGCTTTCCCCCAAAGTGAAGAAATGTGCGGGTAGGTAAGGGTAAATTTTGGGCATTTAAGAAGCAGTCACAGCAACGTCAATTCATGCGCAGGCACGACAAGCACAGACGCGCATGCGTGCATCCATGCGCGCATGCACATGCACCACAGGCAGTGTTACACGTGCATGCCATGCTAAATGCCAGGCACATGCACGCACAAATTTAAGATCCATTTATGTTTCCATGAGCAAGCATGCACGCACACATACACACATACATACACATTTGCAGCCGTGTACGCATGGGCAGACACGTACATCGCACGTACAGTACGTGTAAGTCCACGCCTGCACATGCAGCTTAATTCAAACACCTTCAAGCATACAATCGTACACATACAATAGCACACACATACATGAGTTTGTGCAGCCGTACGCACAGTGCACATTGCACCATGCAAGCACTCGCACGTACACATATGCCATGCACACGCATGCAGGCAACGGAGGGCACCATCCACATTTTCATGTGCAAGCTTGCACATGCTCATTGAGTGACTGGTGATGCAGTAGTATACGGAAGTCCCACACATACGCAGAGTGCATGCTGTATCTCTAGGTGCCCAGCAATGAGCATCACAGAGCAGGGACCTGCTCTTCCTGCTACTCTACTCCTTGCACTCCAAGAGCTGCTGCTCTTGGGCTCCTCCCTGGGGCACAGGGGAAATGTCCGCTGCCTTTCCACCCCGCACCATGGAATCCCGGGCCCCTCTCCATGGATATCACATTTTCATCTGGGCAGCCTGGAAATACAATTTTAATTTAATGCAGGCGTCCCGGAGCCAGGTTCCTTCAGAACCTGGTTTTTCTCCGGTTAGCCCGGATTCGGCCCTCCAAATAAAAAGTGCGGCGCCCGCACGGGATGAAGTTCCCTGACATTGGCACTCCAATCTGGGAACTGGAAAGAATCGTTCAGCACCGCCCGTATCCGTACGCAAGGGTAAACCCAAATTCAAATACAAGGTCAAATGGGTTGGCCTCCCAGAGGTGGAAGACGAATACATCTCTGAGGAGTGCTTCGTTGATGGAGGGTATGCCATCAGAGAGTACTGGGGCTCCTCTGGTCTTGAGCCTCTGAAGTAAATGCATATGGGCATGCATTCTCAGAAGGGGAGCAATGTAACGCGCAGGTCGTAAAAAATTATATATTGCTGTAGTATAAGTAAATATAATGTAAGTAAATATAAGTAATATATACTGTATATATATACTGTATATAACTGTATGAATACATTACATTGAGGTGGGGTTGGCAAAATTTGTAAATCATGGATCATGTATCTTTTGTAAATCATGGATCATGTATCTGTATAAACAAAATATCTAACAGCATTTTGTTCTGAACTTGATCACTCAGGTGGGCACTGGAGTCCATTCAAGCATGCCTCCATGCAGATTGGCCATCTCAGTTACTTGAGAATGAGCTAGGAGAAGAGCAGCGCATCCCTCTTATTGGATACAGTGACATTCCAAAAACTCCAGCAAACGCTGCGATGCATGGAAGGTTGTGATTGCCGCACTTGCAAACGCCAGCTATGACTTGCATTTGCCACAATGTTTTCAAGTGTCACACGTCCAGCAGCTGTGCACAGTACGCAAACTTGTATCCTAGTGCAGTCCTTCACGTGCAAACATCGAATGCCCCCCAACATGTGGAATACTTGCCATTAATCGGCAAGGTTTTGGCTGATTACGGCAGTATTTTGAGGCTCTTTCATGCACGCTGATCTCAGGAGCTCGGTGCTTGATCTGGGGGAGGCCCCAGCATGACAAAACAAGTTGTTGTTCAGGGGGCTACGTCTGAAGGTGAGTGCCTTGCATCTTTGACAGGAACATGTTAAGGTCACTTCTTCTCGTGTCTGCAAGGTTAGCATTTTCCAGTTGCGTTACAGCCCTTTTTTTACTTGGTTTGTTTTGAGGTTTACCTCGTTCTCATAGGTTGAGCAGCCATTCCAGGTTGAATGCCTTTGTAATCCAAACTAAACTAAACCAAGGTCACTGTCACAGTTGCACCCTGAGCAAACATTCTGATGGTGGTGGTCTGTTTTCTGCAGTGCCGTGCCTCAGTTTCTGCTTTGCCATGTATCATTAGAAAAACGTTGGGTTGGCCCAAACCGTACATGGATTTTCATACGTTGTATATGTACCATCTATGACCGTATATATATGAATGTACGCCATATTTACGTATATACTGTCTATAGGGGAATTTGGAGTCACTCAGAATAAAATTGAAAGAGGACCATTCTGTAGCTATTGAAAAGCTGAGCACGCATGACCCGATCTTCATAGCCAAAAATTGATTGGGGAGCTACGCCTGCTTCAAGCCAAAAAGACCCCAAATGGGCCTTTTTCAGTGCAAAAAGAGGTTTAACTACCATAACCACCAGTAAAACAATTCATATAAAGCACACACAATGCATAATTTTATAGAAATGGGACAGCAAAGGAAGAGCTCAGTGAGAAAAGGCGCGAGAAGAACAAAGTGAACCAAAAAGTAAAGAAAAAACTTTAGCTTTTGCTGGGTCTTGAACCCGAGTCTGGAGTGTTTAAAATACGGTCCATATTCGGTGTAATATGGTCCATATAAGGTCGGCCAAAAATTGCATACGGTCGTACGGGTACGGATACGGTAGGGACCTCAGAAATCGGTACCGCTTGTACGCCATTTCAAAATGTATTTGCCGTATTTGCCGTATTTCTTATATAAGGTTCGGGCCAACCCTATGAATATGATGATATAAGGGGGAATTCCCATGGTTTTGCCTGTCTGCTCTACCTTTCTTGTTGTTACAACTGGCTGCACTTTTTCTGTGCAAATATTTGATAAATGCCGATAATTGCATTTTTTGGCCAGAGATTAGGACTGAACTCCTTTTCCAAGCAGAACAGTTGCTGAAACTCACGTGCCTCATCGTTTTCCACAGGTGGGCATTGACTGGGGAAGCGTAAAGGCCGACCTTCATGCAGCAACTGCAAGGGTGTCATACCGTGGCAGGGTGAGTGGTTAGAGGGAAGATTTTCCTGATTGAAAATTCCTCTTTCCTGATTTTGCCAGATGTTTTTAATTGGCTGCATGACTCCTGGTCTGATTAAATTTTATAATGTTTCCTAGTACCAGAAAAATTGCCAGTCAGAATGCCCGTTAGAACTTTGCATTCCAGCGTGCAACTTTTGACTGCTTGTGAGCGCGTCCAGATCAATCAGACATGTTTGGCCATGCATACCTGCAGTTGCGTGTTTGTTTTTCTTGAGTAGGTTGGGGGGGGTGGATTAGTGTGAAGTGATGCTGCTCAGTTTAGTGGAGTGTTATACGTATGCAGTTGGGTGTGGTGAAATGATCGGATAGTGTGCCTTATTTGTACTTCCATTATCAAAGGGACTCAAGGGGATTTAAGGGAACTATACGCGCATCCATTATCGAGGGTCCATTCTACCTTGCCCATATGTTTCACTCGATACCTGCTTGTCCATATGTTTCACTCGGTACCTGCTTGTCTGTCTGTTTCACTCGGTACCTGCTTGTTCGCACGTACCTTCGTAGCAAGCAAATCATTTATTGTGAGCCACAAAACACACAAGGGAAAAGGTGGGACCCACCCTCTAAACGTTGCATTTATTCTCTTTGTAGGCACTAACGCTCAATTTAACACACCACAGGTGATGAACCGGGCTGCAAGAATTGGCAGCGTGGCGATGTCTGGGCAGGTGAGTGATGCTCAGCTCTTCGCTTTCCACAACTTCTTTCCCAATATGAAAGTTTGGTACATGCCAGCAAGGCAGTGGAAGTAGCCATACAACCACCATATCTATCAGACTTCTTGCCTGCATTCTCTTTGTTGTCCTTGGTGCTCACTCAAAAAGTGCCTTTGGTATGGTTTGTAAATGCCTCAAGCTCAAGCTAAGTATGGTGACAATGCATTCCGGCTCTTCATGTTGTTGTATGCCGCATACAACATACAGTATGCGGAGAGGGTTGGTATTTGAGCAAACACCATTCTGCATGCTGCATAGCAATTCTTGCTCTATGGCTCTGTCGCTTGTAAGTCTTGTTAATGTCTTATGATATTTGGTATATCTGGAGGACACGTTTTTTGTTAACATAGACATAACCATAGCCTGCTACAGCATAAGGACTAAATCCTGCTACAGCAATTACAGCAACTATGCACATTGTTTCTCGTATATTTTAACTGGCTATTGAACTGCACGATATTCAAAAGCAAACGCATTCCCTCCCCTAACACAACTGCTTTGTGGTGCTCCAAAGTCGTACATGAAGCTTGTGAAATTCTGTAATTCTCACTTTGGATCTCAAGTTTGTTTCATGCGGTTCTATCAATAGGTGTGGTGCTCGAAAGGGGCATGGGAGGCAGCAGCACCAGCTCTCAATGAGTGCACAAAGCCATATTATGAGGACCGTCCCAGCCTGCCAGGAGGACCACATCTCACAGAATTGCATGCCACGGATGCGCAGACAATAAAAAGCCCCGCCACAGATCAGCACAGCGCATCCAATCAGAGTTATGTGCAGCCACCCGCTGTTGTCAAGGCCGTCCCCCTCGGTTTACATGAGCTGAAGGGTATCTCGGTGAGAACACACACACATACACACACATTTGTGAGGCATGGACGCACATACTTGACCCACCAGGACAGCCAGCACACGGACCACGAGAACCTGCAGATGCATGTATTTGTTTGCAACACAATGCTCTCTCTGTACTACAAATATCAGGCAAAGTTGCTGTCGCGCATTTCCTAGGTGCAGAAAAGTATTTTGCAGTGAAGGCATATGGTCTAGACCCCTATGGTCTAGACCCAGGAACAGGTTGGAATTCGAAAAAGCAAGCTGCCCCTGACCCCTGACGTACCATGTCCCCTGCCCTGAATAATAAAAGCATTCTTTGCTGCCGTGACTTGTGCAGGAAAAGCTGGATCTGTTCCTGTGCATACAGCAATGGCCCTCCTAGGTGGCCAAAATCTGTTCCTGTGCATACAGCAATGGCCCTCCTAGGTGGCTAAAATCAGCACACATAGAGCAGCCAAGAAAAAATAGATTGCAGTGTATAAAAATTAAACTGACTGTTTGTGTGTGTGTGTGTGTGTGTGTGTGAGAGAGAGAGAGAGAGAGAGAGAGAGAGAGAGAGAGAGAGAGAGAGAGAGAGAGAGAGAGACAGAGAGAGAGAGAGAGAGAGAGAGAGAGAGAGAGAGAGAGAGGAGGGAGGAGTCACTATATCGTATGTAATCCGTGTGTGTGTATGTGTGTGTGTGTGTGTGACTACAAATGCAGAAAGCATGCCCGTTGCTGATACAGATGTTAACATGGTTTTTGAATTCGGGAGATTGAATTCCACGGATAGTGTAAACACCACCAACGTGGATCAGTGTCCTGCACCATCCAATGGATGCAGAGCCACACAACATTCCACCTGGAGAATCAAAAAAAGGCTGTTTAAAGCAGGCACACACAATTGAGTTCGTTTCTGACTTCCAGGCTCATTTCCCTCTCCTACTTCGGGATGCTAGATAATTTTACCAGACTGAATTTCCTGACTTGCTGGCTCCAAACCAAGGTAGTAAGCAGGCAGAAAGCGGCAGGGTTACCGACCTGGAAGGCAAATAGTAAGCGATTGGTAACGGTTTTTGCCTTCTATAATCCAAATAGAATTTAAACACTGAAACAGTACGGCAGCTAGCTTACTCGGTCAGTTACCATAGTAAGCCAGCAGTTATCCACAGTTGTGTTTTTTCCCCAGAGTTTGCTAGGCGGTGCATTGCTAACTCAGTCACTCAGTCAGAGTGGATTGTGAGTGTACTAGCTTGTACTTTGAGATTGTGCAAGTCGCCAGTGGGGCAGAGAAGGTTATCTGCAAAAGCGGGACTACTGATGCTGTTGGCTAGGGGTCTGAAGCGTGTTTTCTTTTGGGACAAAGAAAAGAAAAGACTCCGCTGGTAGTGATGACACAGCGAGCATAAGTAAGGGACACAGGTATGTGTGTAGCCGCATCCTCCTATGTGTATCTTAGGAGGGGTTCCATATGAGTAGGAAGAGAAAAGGGGAGAGAGGCTGTCTCCTTAAATACTACCTCTTTCCGTAGGTTTTTCGTTAGTACAGAGGGGAGCTTGAATAGGGTGGTGGCACATTCATGAAGGTTTTGACAGTACCTATGGCATCTGTCGTAGCAAATCACCGTCACTGCAAAGTATAAGACTCAGCGCCTCCGCTTGCATCCTTGCAGGGTCCGTGAAACATTGGTGAATTAAGGGTCCTACAAACTGCATCCCGGGCATCAGAAGTTGGAATATATATCCCATCTTGTTATTGCTAAACAAGCCTTTGCAAGCCCTTGCAAGCCCATTAATTTCAATTCCGATGACCTTTTTGTTCAATGCATCCGTACGGCCCCCCCATTGTCCTCCATATATGTCCGGGGAGTCAGCACGGACCCCCTGGCTCTAGTAGGGTTGCTCATTCTGGCATGAGCCGGTTCTTGATCTCCACGCACTGTGCTGAACTCTCCTGTCCTGCCATCCGTGAAAACCACTTGGAAGCATTTTAGGCCAGCGTGATCTCCAATGTAGGCTACTGTGCCCAGCTTGCTGTTTTCTCCACTGTTTCCATGGCGGGTTTTGTGCGCAATAGTGCGCCCATCAAATGCGCGTAGCTCTTGTCTTCGGCGCCTGTGTGTCGCATCTTGAAACAAAGGAACTGGTTTGCCTCTGAGCAATGGGCCTGGCTGAGGCGTGCTGTATGCTCCTCCAACTCTCAGATCAGCAATAGTCACACCATCAGATACACATCGTGGGCACAGCCAGTCTCCTCTAGGAACGCTCGTCAACTTGGGCGTTAGGCACGCACATGGTATGCCAGCCTGTTCCAGCCACAACCGTCACACAATAGCATGCACTCCTCTTATTCGTCCATAAAGGAGCACACTTCACACGCCAAATTATTATACGACCTTGCCAGTGCATGATCTATGGTCGGATCGATATCAGTGAGGTGACATGGTGCCACCTTACATACATTAATGAACAACGTCACACCACACTTCCCTTGCAACAACACTGAGCCATTATCATGCACACTTTTCACTCGATATATCTCTTTCTTAGCCATGATCTGTATCGTGCTTGCCATTACCCTTCTCCTCAAGTACACAAAATCACCCACTGAAAACTGCCTCACACTGGGCAGATACCCCTTTCCTCTGATAGTCGCGTAACGCAACGTATATATCCCTATGCTGAGCAATCTTCAAGTTCTCGCCTGCGATTATTCCTGCTTTCTCAGCTATCTTGGCACGATGCAAAACGCTTTTCACCGAATTTTCCACATTATCTAAATCTATGGGCAAGGTGAAATTGTGCACCTGGGCAGGAGGAATTACTGGGTGCCTTGCATATAACATGAAGTATGGTGACATCTTAGTGGATGCTTGATGACTGCAATTGTAGCCAAAAACAAGCCAGGGCATAGTCTTGTCCCATAGTTCGGGGGTTTGACTTTCTTCACAGAACTTCTTCAACGCACGCTTAATTGTCTGCA
>Ga0307963_1000935_pt1 | contig 21307 bp, 30 predicted proteins | sample OrgLakmetagen594_FD_201829 | JGI IMG/M metagenome (GOLD analysis project Ga0307963, IMG submission 201829) | Saline water microbial communities from Organic Lake, Antarctica - #594 | ecosystem: Environmental > Aquatic > Non-marine Saline and Alkaline > Saline | place: Antarctica: Organic Lake... | reverse complement strand
GCAGATTGACACCCTTTTTATTAGTGTGGGGGGTCAGGAAGGGGGTTGGGGGGGGGGGGGTCATTTTATGCCGGAGGCCCAAAGTTTTCACGTGACTGTCATAAATTGTTTTGAGGCCTCCTGTTCATCGGCCTTTATTAAACGTGTGTTAAAGTTTTTATGTAACGTGTGTTATAACGCTATAACGTGTTTAATTTAACGTGGTTTAGCTAATATTCAGGAGAGCTTGCCCTACGCCTGTGTGCGTAGCTGTCCTGATTTCCTGTCTCTTTCCTTGCGTAGCTGTCTCTTTCCTTGCGTAGCTGTCTCTTTTGTTTTGAAATTGATGGGGCCTCAGCCTCTTCCGCTTTGCGCGCGATGTGTTGGGAGCAGCGACTGGGCACGCAGATGATGGGAGCAAAAGGCACAGGCACACACGGATTGAAGAACTGCTCATGCAATGCTGTGTGTTACTGTGTGTGTGCGTGCATGCGTGTGTGCAGCAATTGAGCATGCAGATGATGGGAGCAAAAGGTACAGGCACACACAGATCTAAGACCTCTATATAAAGCTGCATGCAACCGTTTGTGTGTTGTGTGTGTTATTTCAGGTTTGGAGCATCAGCTTGCGCAATGCAGTCATGGAGGCGGATGACAGCAACCCCCGGCAGCTGAAGATTAGTGCCCCACAAGGTGTGTGTTTGTGCGGGCACGTGTGGGTGTGAGTGTGAGTGTGAGTGTGGGTGTGCACGTACCTGTCTAGGTGTACATGTGGGTGTGAGTGTGGGTGTACGTTTCTGTGTGGAGTGTGTGTGTTTGCGCTTGTGCACGTGTGCATGCGTATATCCCTGCACTGTTGGTGTATGAATCCCATCAATGTTGGTGTATGAATCCCATAACCGTTGGTGTATGATTCCATCACTGTTGGTGTATGAATCCCATCACCGTTGGTGTATGAACCCCATCCCTGTTGGTGTCAATGCACGTACCCTGAGGGCCATCACACCAACAAAGGGATGGTCAAGAAGAGGGGATGCCTGCAGGACAGCATCGAGATTTGTGTCACTTGTTGTCTTATTTGCAATGCAGTCGAGATCTTCCTGCGCACCATCAACCATGGGCAGGGTGCCCTTTGCAGCGCCCTTTCGTGTGCAAGGTTGTCCATAACAGCGTGCCCTGTCTTTTGCCCATGCAGGCGAAATCTTCCTGCGCACCATCAGGTCGGCCGACAGGGAGGGGTGGCTGGAGTGTCTGCAGCACAGCATCGAGGTGTACCAACAGAATCAGCTGGTGGTGGAGGTGCTGAAGAACAAGGGCCTGCTGGGGGATCAGGTGTGTGTGTGTCCATGTGTGTGTGTGTGTCTGCAGCACAGCATCGAGGTGTACCAACAGAACCAGCTGGTGGTGGAGGTGCTGAAAAACAAGGGCCTGCTGGGGGATCAGGTGTGTGTGTGTGTTTGTCCATGTGTGTGTGTGTGTGTCTGCAGCACAGCATCGAGGTGTACCAACAGAACCAGCTGGTGGTGGAGGTGCTGAAAAACAAGGGCCTGCTGGGGGATCAGGTGTGTGTGTGTCCACATGTGTGTGTGTGTGCTTGTGTGTGTATGGTGGTGGAGGTGCTGAAGAACAAGGGCCTGCTGGGGGATCAGGTGTGTGTGTGCTTGTGTGTGTGTGTGGTGGTGGAGGTGCTGAAACACAAGGGCCTGCTGGGGGATCAGGTGTGTGTGTGTGCCTGTGTGTGTGTGTGGTGGTGGAGGTGCTGAAGAACAAGGGCCTGCTGGGGGATCAGGTGTGTGTGTCCACATGTGTGTGTGTGTGTGCTTGTGTGTGTATGGTGGTGGAGGTGCTGAAGAAAAAGGGCCTGCAGGGGGATCAGGTGTGTGTGCAACATGTGTGCGTGTGTGCTTGTGTGTGTATGGTGGTGGAGGTGCTGAAGAACAAGGGCCTGCATGGGAATTAGGTGTGTGTGTCCACGTGTGTGTGCTTGTGTGTGTATGGTGGTGGAGGTGCTGAAGAACAAGGGCCTGCAGGGGGATCAGGTATGTGTGTCCACATGTGTGTGTGCTTGTGTGTGTATGGTGGTGGAGGTGCTGAAGAACAAGGGCCTGCATGGGAATCAGGTGTGTGAGTCCACATGTGTGTGTGCTTGTGTTTGTATGGTGGTGGAGGTGCTGAAGAACAAGGGCCTGCTGGGGGATCAGGTGTGTGTGTGTGTCCACATGTGTGTGTCCACGTGTGTGTGTGCCTCTGTGTGTGTGGTGGTGGAGGTGCTGAAGAACAAGGGCCTGCTGGGGGTTCAGGTGTGTGTGTGTGTGTGTGTCTTTAAGTGTGTGTGTGCAGCAGCAGGACGTGGGACATTCACCCACACTGCTTATATCTCCCTCACTCTGTCTTTGCAGCAGCAGGGAGTGGGACAATCACCCACGCTGCTTATTTCACTGTCTTTGCAGCAGCAGGGCGGGGGAGGGGACCCTTCGTCTGTGAGCGTGGGTAACACCAATGGGCTGCCCTTGCCTGAGGTGGCAGACATGGACGTGGAGCAACGACGCAGGTGTGTGTGTGTGTAATGCATGTGGTGGTGTATTGGGCACATGTGCGTGTGTGTGCAGTGTGCATTGTGTGTGAATGTGTGTGGTGTGCATGGCAGACATGGACGTGGAGCAACGACGCAGGTGTGTGTGTTTTGCATGCAATTAATTTGGGTCTATGTGTGTGTGTCACATATGGAGCAGCAATGCAGGTGTGCTTACGCATTGCGTGTGTTGTGTGTGTGTTTGAAATTGTGACCATGTTTGTGTGTGTGCATACATACACCTGTGCATCGACTGTTGTTATTGTGAATGTGCCTAATGTGCCTTACATTTGTGGGTGGTGGGGACATCAGTTGTGGGTGTGGTGCAGCAATGCGAGTCATCCCGCACGCTCGCTTGCTGAGCTAGCCCAGCACTAAAAAGAACATACACACACAAACAACCCCTCCCCCCCCCTACACACCCACACCCACTCACGCAAACCTACACTCAAAAGAACATACACACACAACCCCCCCCGCCCCTACACACACACACACACAAACCTACACAGGATCCGTTACCTGACAGCAGAGAGGTTGGCGCAGGTGGCTCTGTTCCAAGAAGAAATGGAGCGGCACATGGTGGAGCTCAGTTCACGGCTACTGGGGGCAGCTGCAGGTGTGTGTGTGTGTGTATGTGTGTGTGCGTGCGTGGGCGTGGGCGTGTGTGCAAGGGTGCTTTCGTGCATGTGTGCGTGCATGCGTGCATGTGTACGTGTGTCTGTGTACGTGTGGCAACCCTTTCACTTGCATGTGTGAAGTTGCGTGCAGTTACACTCGCTGAGTCTGACTGCTGCGTCCCTTTTAAGTGCGAGATACCTACGGCATACAAGTGATCCATGATCGTCGCGAATGCTGTCGTCCTGCTGTCTTTTCTTTTGCTGCGAACACACGCAGCAAGCCGTCCTAGGACCGCCCCTCTTCCTCATGCGTAGGGCTGGCCAGAACCATATATATACGGTGCATATACGGTATTTTTTGCAGGGAATTAACCAAATATACGGTCATATACGGTGTATTTATACGGTCTTGGCCAACCCTACTCATGCGCTGTTTGCAAGCTCCTGCCTTTTTTTCTTGTTTTGCATGCCATGCATTTCCTTATGCATGCACATACGTGCACGCGGAGCACGTCACTTAAGAACTACAACTATTCCATCTTCACACAAGTGAGCTCGCGCACAAATGCTTGCTTGATTATGTACGTAAGTGCATGTGCTCAATGCTCAAGTACCTAATACCTACGTACACATATACACGCACACACACATATACACACATACACACATACACATAGGTATACGTACCTACGTACATGCCCATGCCCGTACCTGTCTACATACACACCTACACATACACATATACGCACATGCACACATACACACATACACACATACATACCTACGTACCTGTTCATGCACGTACCTGTCTACACACACACCTACACATACAAATATACACACATACACACATACACACAAGCACATACACATACACATACACGTACCTACGTACATGTCCATGCACGTACCTGTCTACATACACACCTACACATACACATATACACACATACACACATACACACATACACACATGCACATACACATACACGTACCTACGTACATGTCCATGCACGTACCTGTCTACATACACAGCAAACCCCGCCGACCCACGCCCAACATCAACCATGGGGAAAGGAACGTCCAGCCATCTCGATTCTGCCCTCCCTCCAGACACTGCTGAAGCCTCACACGACACAGCACAGGTACGGACAATTTCTAGGTGAGCATTGCTGCCGCTGCTTCTATATTGTGCGCCCTCCCCCCAGACACTGCTGAAGCCTCACACGACACAGCATAGGTATGAACAATTCCAAAGTGAGTATTGCTGTTTGCTCTATTCTGCCCTCCGGGCACCGCCAAAGCCTCACACAATGCAGCACAGGTACGAGCAAATTGCTGCTACTGCTTCTCTGTTCTGCCCTTCCTCTGGACACTGCTGAAGCCTCACACGACACAGCACAGGTACGAACAATTTCTAAGTGAGCATTGCTGTTTGCTCTATTCTGCCCTCCGGGCACCGCCGAAGCCTCACACAATGCAGCACAGGTATGAGCAATTTTTAAATAAGCATTGCTGCTACTGCTTCTCTGTTCTGCCCTCCCTCCGGACACTGCCGATGCCTCCCATAACACAGCATAGGTATGAGCAATTTGAAATGTTTCTACTTCTAAGTGATGAGTCCTCGTGCTTTCTGCAACTTGAAAGTGTGCCTGCCTTGGATGCTCCTCAAGAGTGCTGCATGTTGATTCTAACTCTGCAGCAGCCTCTCATGGAACTAGCACCGCTGTAATTGCTATAGATATACAATGGCATAACTGCGTAAAGCGTTCAAAGCACCACTGTGTGCCCCTAAAACATACAATGGCATAACTGCGTGGAACGTTCAAAGCACCGCTGTGTGTTCAAAACATACAATGGCATAACTGCATGAAACGTTCAAAGCACCGCTGTGTGCCCCAAAAACATACAGTGGCATAAATGCATGGAACATTTAATGCACCGCACCGCTGTGTGCCCCAAAAACATACAGTGGCATAAATGCGTGAAACGTTCAAAGCACCACTGTGTGCCCCAAAAACATACAATGGCATAACTGCGTGAAACGTTCAAAGCACCGCTGTGTGTTCAAAACATACAATGGCATAACTGCATGAAACGTTCAAAGCACCGCTGTGTGCCCCAAAAACATACAGTGGCATAAATGCATGGAACATTTAATGCACCGCACCGCTGTGTGCCCCAAAAACATACAGTGGCATAAATGCGTGAAACGTTCAAAGCACCACTGTGTGCTTCAAAAACATACAATGGCATAACTGCGTGAAACGTTCAAAGCACCACTGTGTGTTCAAAACATACAGTGGCATAAATGCGTGGAACATTTAGAGCAGTGCTGTGTTCCCTTTTCTTGTCCCTTACATACCACTGCAACAACACTCATTGAACAAGCACCGCTGTGTTCCCCTATAACGAACAGAGGCAGAAGTGCATGGAACACTCAAAAGCACCGCTGCATCCCCTTGAACACCCACAATAAAATGGTTCAAACATTTCACGCAATTCTACACCTCTTTCACACTTTCACGCAATGCTACACCTCTTTGACACTTTCATGCAATCTACACCTCTCTCAAACTTTCATGCAATGCTACACCTCTTTAACACTTTCACGCAATGCTACACCTCTTTGACACTTTCAAACAATCTACACCTCTTTGACACTTTCATGCAATCTACACCTCTTTGACACTCATGCAATCTACACCTCTTTCAAACTTTCATGCAATGCTACACCTCTTTCAAACTTTCATGCAATGCTACACCTCTTTCAAACTTTCATGCAATCCTACACCTCTTTCAAACTTTCATGCAATGCTACACCTCTTTGAAGCTTTCATGCAATCCTACACCTCTTTCAAACTTTCATGCAATGCTACACCTCTTTCAAACTTTCATGCAATGCTACACCTCTTTCAAACTTTTATGCAATGCTACACCTCTTTCAAACTTTCATGAAATGCTACATCTCTTTGACACTTTCACGCAATGCTACACCTCTTTCAAACTTTCATGCAATGCTCTTTGAAATTTTACAGCAGCAGCAACAAGGGCAACTGAAGAGCAGGAAGGCCAGCGGTGTTGGCCTTTCTGACTTGAAGGAGGTGCGTGCGCAAATGTGTATTTGTGGGCGGCTGGGTGGGCTTGCTTCAATATTGATGGCTAATGGTGTGTGTGTATGTGTGTGTGTGCAAGGTATGACCTGATTAAGCTAAGCTTTCAAGGTCTCTTGCAACATTGCTGTATGTGTCTGTGTGTGTGTGTGTGTGTGTGTGTGTGTGTGCAAGGCAGGACCTGATTAAGTCAAACTGTCAAGGTCTCTTGCAACACTTTCTGTATGTGTCTGTGTGTGTGTACAAGAAACCACTTCATTAAGTGGTGCCAAGCTGTCAAGGTCTCTCGCATTATTATCTGTGTTTGCGTACGTTCGTGCGTACGTGCGTGCTTGCGTGCGTTGTGTGTGTGTGTGTATCCCGTGACACTGATTCACTGCAAACGACCCCTTCAGTGATCAAGACGGCAGAGCCCTGTGCACACACACACGCGCACACACACACACACTGGCACAAGCACAAACACAAATAGATTCCTACCGCCCAGAAACACGCCCACGCACTTACATACAAACACGTACAAACACACATGCACAGGCACACATATGCACAGACACAGACACAGGCACACACTCGCACACACACACACATACACGTACACGTGCACGCACACCACAGGGTACTCCCAACACAACCCACGTGGATAGGTCCATCAGCATCACTGCTGCCGTAGAAGCAGCCGGAAACGACCTAAGGTGAGAGTTTACATTAATTAATATCAAATTACTTGATAAAGCGGCCGGGCCCCTAAGGGGTCACAGCCAGGCTTTGCACAAAGATCAGATGCATCAATACTGTGGTTGACAGTACTAATAGGGTGGGTTTGATAGTAATGAGCTGTCCCATATGGTTTGGCATCAGAGGACAGAGTGGTCTGCGTGGTGAACACAATGGGAAAATAACACAAACGTGACACAAAGGTCCATACGGGAGTCTGGTGTCAGATACACAATGAAAGCCTGTGTGGGAATTATAGCAGAGAAACAACACTGCCTGAGCTGTATGGTTCACCCAGGAGTCGTGTCAGAAATACAGTAAAAAAACCAGCTGTGCGTGGGCTTAAAAGTACAAGCTGTGCGTGGGCTTAAAAAAACAAGCTTTGCGTGGGCTTAAAAAAACAAGCTGTGCGTGGGCTTAAAAAACAAGCTGTGCGTGGGCTTAAAAAAACCAGCTGTGCGTGGGCTTTAAAAAACCAGCTGTGCGTGGGCTTAAAAAGACCCGGGCTTGATTTGTGTGGGAATGGTGATGGAAATGAGCACTGAGTAGGTAATAGCTTCAGCAGTATTGCTCGCCCGGCTTTCAACCACAGATAATAAGGGATCCCGCAGTGCCTGCTCCTCAATAGTATCTATCATTTGTTTTGTATGCTGGCAAGCTGCAAGCAAGAGCTCTGCAGGGATGGTTCTTTCATTTATAGTCAAGTGTTCTTTTTCGGTTTTTAATAGATTTTATTGCGTTTAAGTAAGCACGGACCTAAAAAGTTTTATTTTTCAGCTTTAGAAATACTTGCCTCAGTATCAGTGTAAGAAACATCGCACGATGCGGGCTTAATGTTGCAGAAGCAATGATCATGGAACGTCAGATCCCTGTGTGAGATGCAAGAGGGTTTAAGCTCCTTGAAGTGCCCTCATTTTCCAGGGCTGCCTCTTCGTAAATGAAGGTGCAAGATGCAAGAGAATGCTAGCTCTTGAAGTGCCCTCATTCTCCAGGGCTGCCTTCTCCATAAATGAAGGGCCTACCTTAAAGCATTTGCAAACCAGGCAACAGCTGTGGCTGCAATTCAGCCCCAAGTGCATGTGCGTGCTTGCATTGAATGTCATCAAACGGCAATGCATGGCTGCTCGCAGGTTGGCGCCGGCAACAGCTGCAGCTGCTGGCGTTGCACCTACCACGTGTGAGGCAGCATTGCACCTCGGCTCAGGCCAAGACGCTGCCATCAAAGACAACTCAGGGATTGCAGGTGTGCTCGTGTGTGTATATGTGTGCTGTAAGAGTGTGTAGGAGTGTGTGTGTGTTTGTGTCAGTGCAAACCTGGAGTTGTGTTTTTCTTTATTTCTCACGTAATTTGTGAGCTTGTAGCAAGTGTGTGCAAATGCCAGTGTGTGTGCTTGTAGCAAGTGTGTGCAAATGCCTCGTGTGCAAATGCCTCGTGTGCAAATGTCAGTGTGTGCAAATGCCAGTGTGAGCTTGTAGCAAGTGTGTGCAAATGCCAGTGTGTGCAAATGCCAGGCTGGTTGGCTCGTTTATATGCTCACACACATACATCACAATCATGTAAACCTCAAACAGACGTCTACCTCCCCATGCTTTACCACTTGCACTTACGCTCATTCCCACGAGGAGTGGCGTGAGTCAAGCACATTAATGTCCGGCACTATTGTCCACATGCACGTGAGCACATGCACACACAAACACGCACACTTATGCACACATGCACACACACGCACACTCACACACACACACGCACACAAACACGCACACACACGCACACTTACACACACACGCATGCACACACACAGAGTGGTGTGCGTCACAAGCCCGTCTGTCGAGTTGGAAGACACACACACACGCACACCTATACACACACACACACGCATGCACACACACAGAGTGGTGTGCGTCACAAGCCCGTCTGTCGAGTTGGAAGTCCCAGCAGCCAGGCTCCTCTCACAAACAGTGCCCCAATATTCAACAGGTAGTGCACAGCATGACATAACCCACAGCATGACAATGCCCACAACATGACAATGCCCCAATATTCAACAGGTAGTGCACAGCATGACATAACCCACAGCATGACATAGCGCACAGCATGACAATGCCCACAACATGACAATGCCCCAATATTCAACAGGTAGTGCACAGCATGACATAACCCACAGCATGACATAGCGCACAGCATGACAACATGACAATGCCCCAATATTCAACAGATAGCCCACAGCATGACGATGCCTCCTAGGTCACCTACTAGATCAGTTCATGTCATCGACCTGCTGCTAGAAACTGCAAGAGGCGAATGCTACAGGCAGTGAGCTGCGATTAAGCGTCAAAGCTTTGTGCATGATGCACTTTTTCCAAAATAGTGTGTGGCGCATGCTTTTCAACCCAATCCTTGCCAATCAACTCCCACGTGTGGCACAGGCGTACAGGCAGCTGCTAGAGGCGGTGCGCTGCGGGTTTCACGCAGATGCGGTGCGCACAATCCAGCTGGAGATGGAAAATTTTGCTCTCAGCAGGTGGGGGTCCCTGCCGTACACAGCTGCTGAGTTTGTCATGCTTTCCAACAGCAGCTCCCACTGAATTGGCGGTGTGAGTTGATGAGTGTGTGTATTGATGAGCGTGTGTGTGTGTGTAGGTAGCAGGTGCTCATCGTCAACAGAAAAAGTCTTCTCTCAGCAGCTAAGATGTCCCTGCTGTACACCGCTGCTGTGTTTGCTGTGCTTTCCAAAGGCGGCTCCCACTAAAATGGCAGTGCACAGGTTCTTTGTTGGCAAGTGTCCATTGTTAGAATGGAGAACTTTGCTGTCAGCAGCTGAGTTATACATGCTGCTGCTCAGCTGTTGTGTGTTTACCGTGCTTTTGAAAGGCAGCTCCCACTGAATTTGCGGTGTGTAAGTCATTGAGCATGTGTCTCTGTATGTGTTTGTGCGTGTGTGTCTCTCTATGTGTGTGTGTGTGTGTGTGTGTGTAGATAGCAAGTGCCCGTCTATATATGCAGTAAAACTTCTCTCTCCATACGTGAGGCATACATGTACCTGTGTTTGCCGTGCTGTCCATTGGCAGAGCTGCCGTGCTGTCCACTTGCCGTGCTGTCCGTTTGCTGTGCTGTCCGAGCTTTACAGAGCTCCACATACCGCACACACGTACAGACACGCACGTGTGCTCATACTTCACATGCAGGACTGTGACATACCTGAAGCAGCAGCACAGCCCCTGCACCCGCGCATTCAAGCGCGTACGCACATAAACATATACATGCACTCATACTCACACGTCACACACAGGACTGTGACATACCTGAAGCAGCAGCACAACTCCCGCACCCGCGCGTTTGAGCGCGTACGCACATAAACATATACATGCACTCATACTCATACGTCACACACAGGACTGTGACATACCTGAAGCAGCAGCACAGCTCCCGCACCCGCGCGTTTGAGCGCGTACGCAGCAGCGGCAACAGAGCTCGAGAGGACGTCACTTCGCAACCCACCTCTGCCGCAAAGCTCCCTAAGACCTCATACCCCAACCTCAACTATGCAAGCATGGTGAGTTGTGTGTGCGTGTGTGTGAACGTGTGTGTGTGTGCTCTTGCGTGTGCGTGTGTGTGTGTTTGAGTGTGAGAGTGTAGGTGTGTGTGTGTGTGTAGACGTGGGTGTTCTCTGCATATTTGAATAGCTGCAAGCGTCCACCCCAACAGCTGCTTGGAATTTGAGGGTTTGTCCTCACATATCTCACACACACACTTAAAACACATAGACACACAAACACATAAACTTACACACTTAAAACACATACTCACACACAAACACATACACAAACACATACACTTAAACACACACTCACAACATATACACACACAAACACATACACACACAACAACATACAAACACTTGCAGGGAACAGAGAGGTCTGGCTCAGGCCGCTGGGTGAGTGACGTGTCAGGATTTAGATGTGCCTGATGAAAGGAGTCTGCCTTTCTTGCAAATCTAAGCTGATGCTCATATTAGAGGCATAATCATCATTGAGACTATATACTATGAGGTGGCCTGCCATGCACATAGGAGTCGAAAGAGAAATATTTGTTTCATCTTATTGTGCGTTTACACCAAGGTGTTGGCAGCTAGCAATTAGCTGCAGGCCTGCCATGCACACACACACCACACACACACACACACACACACACACACACACACACCACCACGCCACACACACACACAAACACACACACCACCACACACACACCACACGCACCTCTCACACACACACAACACACACACCACTCACACACACAACATACACACCACTCACACACACACACACACTCACACACACAACACACACACCACACGCACCACTCTCACACACACAGGATGACGGTGCATCTGTGATGACGGCTGACGAGGATGCGTTTGATGTGACAGAGGCGTTTGATGACGGAGTGAACTACGGCATACTGGACGACGACGACGATGATGCTGACCTGGACGAGCCCACAGACAATGAAGACGTGAGTTTGTCCTCCTGACTTGTGTTTTATATTGCATGCAAGAGGCCCATGGAAATTGTAAACGTGAGTTTGAACTCCTGACTTGTGTTTAAGTTTGCATGCATGAGGCCCAGGCAAACTGTAAACGTAAGTTTGAACTCCTGACTTATGTTTTGTTTTGCATGCAAGAGGCCCAGGAAAATTGTAAAAGCGAGTTTGATCTCTCAAGTTGTATTGCGCTTTGCAAGAAACCCACGGACCACACAAGTGCTGGTCGTGTCATGTTTTAGAGAGCCCACACACAATGCAGATGTGTGTGTGTTTGGTCTCCCAAGTTGTGATGTGTTTTGTGGCCAGTTTCTGTGTGACTTTTTGTGTTCAGGACGGCCAGCACCGTATGCACAAGTACACCACACGCACACGCGCACGCACATACACACACACAAACATGCTGTGAATGCTCGTAAACGAAATGCTCCTCAATAAAGGCGCCTTCTGGTTTGGAATTGCTGAGCAACACGTCACTGATTTCGCACCCCAAAAACACCCCTTTCCCGGTAATATCAAAGGCTCCTGGTATAAATACCACTAGCCCTCAAAGCTGCATTACAATGCTTTTGATGATGCATCCTCACGCTCTTATCATTCTATCATCCCTGTGCATTCTCACACTCTTATCGCTCTATCATTCCTGTGCATCCTCACACTCTTATCGCTCTATCATTCCTGTGCATCCTCACACTCCTATCACATGACGAAAGCTCTCACATTACTCATTCCTTTTCCCTTCTTCCTTTTCACATTGATTACTTTTCAAATTCGTTTCAAATAAAGATCCGCAGCTTGTGGCTGTCACGCATCCATAGGTTATATGTAGGGCTGGCCAGAACCATGTATATATGGTGTATACCTAGCGGTACTTTTGGCTGGGCCAAATACCAAATACCAAATATATGATTACCATATACCATATACGGTGTTTATACCGTTCTGGCCAACCTTAGTTATGTGCCTTGAGTAAGCGAAATTGTACACACAAATGCACAAAGTGCATTTGCGCACACCTGCTCACAAAGTGATTTTGCACACACATACAAAGTAATTTTGCGCACACATACTCGCAAAGTGCATCTGCACACACATACTCACAGTGAATGCCCAGTGAATTGCCACTATGCTTTTCATTTTGGTTGCTGCACAGGTCGGTTATATGGGAGCAAGGGCTCATAAAAGTTGGTGCAAGTTCTAAAATTCTTAAACTGTAGAACCAGTTTGTTGTGCAATCTCGAAAATGGAGGATTTTGCTGGTTTCCAAGTTCATACTTATTTGAAACATGTGTGTTTGTCATTAATAACATACATTATAAATCAGTGCATGAAAAATTAGAATGTTTGACAACCATCTGAGACTTTTTCCTGCATTTTAGGCTGCAGTTTTAGACCCACGAATAACAAAAATAGGTCTAAAGTTCAACAAACTCTTAGCAGCTCGCAAACAACATTTTTAGGATTCGTTAAAGACGGTAAAGTCCGCGAACCCGAAACTTTGACCGAACCCCAAACTGAACAACCCTGCATGCACAAACATATGCACACACGCACACACACACACATACACACACACAGGTTGTTGTAAATCTGCCGATGCCTCGCAACAAGAGCCTGCAACTGAACAAAGCAGGCCTCTCCAACCAGCCAAGCCCTCGAGAACCTCCAGGTTGGTAATGCTTGTGTGTCTGTATATGCGCGCTGCGTGTTGTGTGTGTGTGTGTATGTGCACGCCTGCGTGTTGTGTGTGTACATGTTCGTTTACACAGTCTAATCCCAGAGGCTCACCTGGGTTGTTTGTTGTATGGGTCTGATGTATTGATGTAATGCACTGTGTTTGATAATATTTCAAATGAGGCAGCACTGTGGCCTTGAGAGGGATGCCAGCGCGGCAGACAAGCACACTCATTTGCACAGCACATGCAGACACACACACGAATACACACACGTGCTCAGGCAACCTAGAAGGCTCCGTGGGGAGCACTGTGGCTCTCAAAAGGATGGTAGCTCAGCATGCAAGCACACGCATTTGCACAACACACTCATTTGCACAAGACACACACACACACGCACACATCCTCAGGCAACCTAGAAGGCTCGCTAGGCAGCACTGTGGCTCTTGGAGGGATACCAAGGCCACGTGCAGGCAGGGTCTCAGACAATGGAGACAGGCCCATGCATCGCGTGCGCAGGTCAGTGTGCTGTGAGTGCATGTCCTTGTGCAGGTCGGTGTGCTGTGTGTGTGTGCATGTCTTTGTGCAGGTCGGTGTGCGGTGTGTGTGCAAATTTTTGTGCAGGTCTGTGTGCGGTGTGTGCATGTCTTTGTGCAGGTCAGTGTGCTGTGTGTGTGCATGTCTTTGTGCTGGTCAGTGTGCTGTGTGTGTGCATGTTTTTGTGCAGGTCAGTGTGCTGTGTGTGTATGCATGTTTTTGTGCAGCAGTGTGCTGGGTGTGTGTGTGTGCATGATTTTGTGCAGGTCAGTGTGCGGTGTGTGTATGCATGTTTTTGTGCAGGTCCGTGTGCGGTGTGTGTATGTTTTGTGCAGGTAAGTGTGCTGGGTGTGTGCATGTTTTTGTGCAGGTCAGTGTGGGGTGGTGTATGCATGTTTTTGTGCAGGTCAGGGCTGTGTATCTGTGTGTGCGTGTGTGTGTGAGAATACATTCTGTCTTGTGTGTGTGAAAGTGAGGCAAGGTTTTCTGTGTGTGTGTGTGTAAATAAGAATACGCTCTGCCTCTGTGTGAGTATGTGTGTGCGTGTATGAAATTGAGAATATGTTCTGTCTCTGTGTGTGCGTATTTGTAAATTAAAATACGTTTTGTCTCTGTGTGAGTGTGTGTGTGTGCGTATGTGTAAGTGAGATTACGATCTGTCTCTGTGTGAGTATGTGTGTGTGGTGAGTGCAAGCGTGTGTTTCCTGTGTGCTACATCAGGCTTCACAACGTGAATGCCTCACACACCTGACGTAAATGCTACTTCAGGCTTCACAACGTGAATGCCTCACACACAACGCTTGTGGTCCGTATGCGGTTGCCTAGTTTGTCTCAGCTGGTTTGCTTTTCAGGCTGATTGCCAGGCTAGGCAACCAACAGCCTAGGCAACCAAAATGCTAGTCAATAGGCTAGGCAAGCAACAGGCCAGGCAACCAACAGGCTAGGCAACCAACAAGCTAGGCAACAGGCTAGGCAACCAACAGGCTAGGCAACAGGCTAGTGACAGTCAACAGGCTAGGCACCCAACAGGCTAGGCAACAGGCTAGGCAACCGACAGGTTGGGCAACAGGCTAGTGACAGGCTAGGTAACCAACAGGCTAGGCAACAGGCTAGGAACCAACAGGCTAGGCAACAGGCTAGTGACAGGCTCGGCTGGTTGCCTAGCTCATTGCTCATCTGTACTTTATAATTCACCCTCCTCGTCTACTGAATGCTGTTGTTGCTTTACCGCAATCATAATGATGCAGCGTGATAGCGTGATACAGATTACTGCAATCATAATGTTGCAGCGCGATTGGGTGGTACAGATTACCTGCGTGCCCCCCACAGTCCAATGTCTTTTTCTGCTGTCTTGTTGGTGCTGTGTGAACTCGACTAGAAGCCTGTACGTTTAAGTAAATGCCTGTCAATGCATCTTTCCTGCTGTCCTGTTGGTGCAGTGTGAGCTTGATTAGAAGCCCGTACGTTTAAGTATATACCTGTCAATGCATCTTTCCTGCTGTCCTGTTGGTGCAGTATGAACTCATTACGCAACCCGTGACTTAAGAGCACACGCCTGTCAATGAACCTTTTTATCCTTCTTCAATACCATCTTGCTTGTATTCTTTATCACTGTTCTGTGGCCATTACTTCTGATCTGTTGATGCAGGAGGAGCACCCGTGAGTGGAAACTTCTTTATTACTTCTTGCTTGTACTCTTTATCACTGTTCTGTGGCCATTACTTCTGATCTGTTGATGCAGGAGGAGCACCCGTGAGTGGAAACTTCTTTATTACTTCTTGCTTGTACTCTTTATCACTGTTCTGTGGCCATTACTTCTGCTGATCTGTTGATGCAGGAGGAGCACCCGTGAGTGGAAACTTCTATATTACTGTTACTACTTCTAATAATATTATATTATTGTTTTAATGCAGTGTGAATCGAAGGACCACCTGCCTGACCACAGACCCGCGTGACGACGACGATGAAGGTATGTGCGTGTGTTCGCATGGATGGATGTTTTTAACTGCATGGGTGTGTGTTTGAATGTGTGTGTTTACACGCGCATGTGTGTGTGCCTACATGGGTGTGTGTTTGAATGTGTGTGTTTACACGCACGTGTTTGTGTCTGCGTGGGTGTGTTTGAATGTGTGTGTATACATGCGCATGTGTGTGCCTGCATGGGTGTGTGTTTGAATGTGTGTGTTTACACGCATGTGTTTGTGTCTGCATGGGTGTGTGTTTGAATGTGTAAGTTTACACACACGTGTTTGTGTCTGTGTGGGTGTGTTTGAATGTGTGTGTTTACATGCGCATGTGTGTGTGCCTGCATGGGTGTATTTGAGTGTTTACACGCATGTGTGTGTTAGCATGCCTTTTTTCATGGATGTGTGCAACTACACGCATGTGTGTTCACATGAATGTGCGTGGCACCTGGGCATGTTTGGTTTTCTTTATTTGTAAATGTGTGTGTTGCTTATTCCTTAAATCGAGCTTTTTGTGTGTTGTGTGTGTGTGTGATGTTGCAGTGCCTGCTGCTTCCAATGTGTGTGTGTATGTGTGTGGCTGCATCCAACAAGTTATTTGACTAAGGTGCATGAGCAAAAATGGGGGAGCAGGGTGTTGCAGTTCACGTATTGATGGAAGCTTTGTGCTTTTCAAAAACTACACTCTAGCAATGATTGTGGCGCACTCATGCACTCACCTTTATTCCTGAGTCATGTGCTTTTCACAAACTACACTCTAGCAATGTTTGTGGCGCACTCAATGCACTCACCCTTTATTCCTGAGTCATGTGCTGCCTTATTCCTGAGTCTTGTGCTGCCTTATTCCTGAGGCATGTGCTGCCTCCCTGAAGCCCTACAGACGGGGGCATGCTTGCTTGCATGAGCTTTCGCTCATTAGGTGTCTACTGCAAGGTTGCGTGCCTGCTTTGGATGATGGAAAGCAATGGCCAATGAACTGCCACTTAATAGCATATAGCATATTCAACACTTCATAGCATATAGCATATTCAAAGCATACAATCAGGAACGCACAAGCTGCGTGTATAGGGGTTGGGCGCGGATGATGATATTATTGATAATGTTGGTCAAGATAAAGGGCAGTGGACAGTTTTTATTTAGAGTACACATGCAGGGATGCACGTAACGTACGTTAATGTTATACAGAGATGATGCACAAGTGTGTGTATGTCGTGTGCGTATGCGTGACTGCGTAAATGCAGATGATGCAGATTGTGCAGGACAACCCTGCATGACATAAAGTTTAGACAACACTTTTATATATCTTACATTGTTCAGGCGTTGCAATGACACACACACACATACACACAAAATAGATTTGTATAATATAGCATAAATATTGTGAAGCTTTTACATTGTTCAGGCGTTGCAACACACACACACACACACACACACACGCGCACACACACACACACATACACACACACACGCAAACGCACATTCGCACGCACACAAATGCACACGCACCTCAGATGTCGAGAATGGTAAGAGGTCGAATGCAGCAAACAAGATACACACGCACGCAACATGTACATACGCACATGCATGCAAATACACATCCGCGTGCGCATCACAGATGACGAGAACGATGAGGTCTCAAACGTGGCAGGCCAGAGTGCAGAAGAGGAGGACGAGGAGGAAGCGGAGCAGGCCAAAGTGCTGAACGCACTGGAGGTTGTGCGACAGGTATGCACAGTAAAGCTTGTTTGTATTCCTTTTTGTGTGTGTGCATGCGTGTGTGTGTGCTGGTGTGCATATGTGTGTGTATGCGAAAATGCTGAATGCACTGGAGGTTGTGCGACAGGTATATACAATAAAGAATGTAAATGTGTTTGTGTGCATGCGTGTGTGCGTGCTGGTGTGCATATGTGTGTGTATGCGAAAGTGCTGAATGCACTGGAGGTTGTGCGACAGGTATATACAATAAAGAATGTAAATGTGTTTGTGTGCATGCGTTTGTGCGTGCTGGTGTGCGTATGTGTGTGTATGCAAAAGTGCTGAACGCACTGGAGGTTGTGCGACAGGTATAAACAATAAAGCTTGTCTGTATACATGTGTGTGTGTGCAAATGTTTGTGCGTGCTGGTGTGCATGCTGGTGTGCATATGTGTGTATGTGCAAAGATGCTGATTGCACTGGGGATGTGCGACAGGTGCAATTAAGATAATTTGTATTTGTGTGTGTGCATGCGTTTTTGCGTGCGTGCGTGCGTGTGTGTGTGCTGGTGTGCATATGTGTGTGTGCAAAAGTGCTGAACGCACTGGAAGATGTGGGACAGGTGCTCAATAAAGATAATCTGAATGTGTGTGTGCATGCGTGTGTGCATGCATGTGTGCATGTGTGTGTGTGCATGTGTGTGCTCATTGGTGCGTACTGCATCTGCACCGTATAGATGGAGGAGGTTTGCTTTACTTATTACACTTACCTAGGCTCACACATTCCCCACCGCAACTCACTCTCAACAGATGTTCAAAGAAAATTCTCACTCGTAAGGTTTGTGTGTGTGTGTGTGCCCTGCACCACACAGGTGGAGTGTGTGAAGAAGGTACAAAACGCTGAGGAGTACACTAATGTCATCGCTACACTCTCACTAACATGTTGCAACAGCATTCCATTTTAGCGCTGCGACCAACCACACACACACACACACACACACACACACACACACATACAGGTGGAGTACGTGGAGAAGGTTCAAAACGCTGAGGGGTACACTAGCGTCATCGCCACACAAGCCCCCCCCAGCAAAGATATGGGTCAGGGCACACGTGCAGGTGTGTGTGCATGCATGTGGAGGTGTGTGTTTGTCTTAAGTGTGTGTGTATATGTGTGTGAGGAGTGTGAAAGTAACGTGCAGAGGACTGTGGAGTCGTACTCGTGTCTGCCATATCAACAGAACTGTGACAAACCTCTCAGCCGAGACTAAACTCTGCTGCACACGCCAAGTGCTCATCCCAGTCAGTCTGATCTGGCTGCACGGATGCTCTCTCAGCATGAGTCCTTAAAGCATGAGTCAAACAGCTTGCCATACAGGGACCAAGGATTTAAGTATAAAATGTGAAGTGTTGATTGCGTAGTGTTGGCCAGAGCCGTACGCATTCACCGTATACGATTGTACATTTGGTGATTTCCCTGCCAGAAATTACCGTGTGCAGGTCGTATAAATATATCACACATGTATGTGCTAAGGAGCTCTTGAGCATGCAGCACACACGTGTGTGCTGAGGAACGGTTGAGCATGCAGTCGGCAGTGGTCGTTTCTCCTGAGCGTGTGTGGTGCCATCAGGAATGGGACACACAAGATGGATTGGAAACAGTATGTGTGAACCGACATACGCACACACACGTGCACACGCGCACACACATACACGCACAGGCGCGAGGAGCAGCTATGACAACGCTGCAGCAGACAATGAGGACACACACACACACACGCACACAGGTGCAAGAAGCAGCAATGACAATGAGGACATTCACACGCACACACAGGCGCGAGGAGCAGTCATGACAGCGCTGCAGGAGACGATGAGGACACACACACACACGCACACACACAGGCGCGAGGAGCAGCCATGACAACGCTGCAGCAGACAATGAGCACACACACACACACACAAACGCACGCACGCACACAACACACACAGGCGCGAGGAGCAGCCGTGACAACGCTGCAGGAGACGAGGACACACACACGCACGCACGCAAAGACACACACATGCGCAAGGAGCAGCCATGACAACGCTGCAGCAGACAATGAGCACACACACACACACGCACACACACACAGGTGCAAGAAGCAGCCTTGACAACGCTGCAGCAGACAATGAGCACACACACACACACACACACACAGGCGCGAGGAGCAGCCATGACAACGCTGCAGGAGACGATGAGGAGGAAAATTCAAGCGATGATGACGACGACAATGATGAAAATGAGCAGGAGGTGAGAACGTGGCCACACATGTAGTGTAGTGTGGTGTGGTGTGGTGTAGTGTAGTGTATGATTATGCAGCGGCCTAGCATCCACACTCAGCCTCCTGCCACCCTTTACTCAACAAATGTAATGATTGTAGGTATATATCTTATTATAATTTGTATCTACCTATATTGTATCTATATCGTAATCATATATTAATGATTGATATATATCATTGATTGATTGTAGGTATATACAATAAAGAATGTAAATCAACAAATGTAATGACTGTAAAGGAGAAAGTACGCACAGACAGGCATACACACACTGGTTCACAAGGTGGATGCTGAGGAGTGAGAGCAATACACACACTGTCATGAGATGAGGAGAAAAAGTGTGCACACTGGTGCGCAAGGTGGATGCATACACACACACACACACTCGCACTAGTTTGTGGGCGCTCACAGTTATATTGGCATGTGCATGGTGCTCAAACTTTTTTGAGTGTGTGGGGGCGGCACAAGGATGCTTCCTTGCCCTTCCTTTTGATGCTTTCTCGATTTGGTTAAGGTTACATCACTATATATATTTATTTGTTTATTTATTCTTTCTTGATTTCAGTCTGCACAAGTGTGTGGGCGTTCACAGTCATTGGCATTTGCTCAAGCTTTTTTAAGTGTGGGTGTGAGAGCGGCACAGGGATGCTTCCTTGCCCATTTTTTGATTTGTTCTCAATTTAGGTCTGCAGAAACACTGTCAGCTTGAACACATTTGCGCACACAAGTTTACGTGCGTGTGTGTGTGCGCGCGTGTGTGTGCACGTTCACCTTCATGGCATGAGATCGACGCGTGCACACGCACACTTGCATGCACACACACACACACACACACACACACACAAACACACACACAAACACACACACACACACACGCACACAAACGCACACACACACACACTTGCATGCACACACACCTCTAGAATTAGACAGGCAGGCATTGAATCCCCCCTCACTTCCACGACAGCGGGTTAAAGGGTTTGCGCACACGCCTGCTTATTGCACCATTGCTCAAACACATTCATACATTCAAACAATGTTTGAAGCCACCTCCTCCAAACCGCAGTCTGAGGGTGTGCGCACACACGCCTTCTCGTGCCGCTGGTGCCTAAAACACACTTCTTCTTCACTGCTATTCTTTACATCTTCTCATTCCACTGATCATACTTACATCATACTTACATCATACTTACATCATACTCACATCATACTTACATCATACTTACAGCATACTTACATCATACTTACATCATCTTACTAGCCGCATCCAGGGGTGTGCACTGGCTGGCTGGCTGGCTGGCTCATGGCGCAGTCCACTGCGTTCACGATCAACACTTCCTTGACAGCCTCTATGCGTGCCTGCTTTTAATACTGATGCCCAAATACCCTTCCACTCATTCACTCACACATGTCACCCTGATCACCTTCACACACTCGCAGTCCAAGGGTGTGTGCACTGCCTGCTTTTTATACTGATGCCCAAATAGCCTTCCACTCATTCACTCACAAATGTCATCCTGATCACCTTCACACACTCGCAGTCCAAGGGTGTGTGCACTGCCTGCTTTTAATACTGAT
>Ga0307963_1000933_pt1 | contig 21328 bp, 23 predicted proteins | sample OrgLakmetagen594_FD_201829 | JGI IMG/M metagenome (GOLD analysis project Ga0307963, IMG submission 201829) | Saline water microbial communities from Organic Lake, Antarctica - #594 | ecosystem: Environmental > Aquatic > Non-marine Saline and Alkaline > Saline | place: Antarctica: Organic Lake... | reverse complement strand
GCTTTCTGCACTGGAACGTGGCTGGGCAGATGCTGCAGCAAGCTTGGTACCGATTCCTTTCGTCCACCCCCCCATCACTCAGCCAGTCCTTGCGCTGGGGCTGTCCCTCAGGGGCTGGATGCTCAAGTCACTCAGCTTGGAACTTGTTTGTGGGCCCATGGGCCCCTAAGTACTTTCCATCACTTTTCCCCCTGGCAACTCTGGCCTTTTATGGTGGGAGTTTTCCGCTCATTCAACATGATTAAATGCTTGGAAATGTTTAAAAATTTTTGGAATTTGTGGTGTGTGAGGGCCACTGACAGCCCTCTAAGGGCCACAGAACCGTTTTACACAGGGGCTAGTCGGCAACCCCAGAATCTTAGTTTCATGTCAATTTCAAAAGTCGAAAACCCATGTTTTCATGTCGATCGACATGGTATGTCTAAAAAGAAACACTGGTTTGGGTGTATGCTTTCCTACTTTTGTCTGAGTGTGCATGTGATCTCACACGCACGCGAGAGTGCAGATGTGTGCTTATTCAACTCCCATACACCCTTCTCATCTTGACAGGCTAACCTATTGTTATGTGTGCACACACCCACATCATACCCACACTTACACTCATACTCACACCACACCACACCCACACTCAAACCCACACCCTCACAAACGTTCCGTTCCTATGTTACCTATGGCTAAGGTTGGCCAGAACCATATTCATACGATGGTAATTTTGGCAGGGAAATAACCAAATATACGGTCATATACGGTGCATATATACAGTTCTGGCTAACCCTACCTATGGCCCTACCCCCATGGGTAGCACGCACACACATACTCACAAAGCGCCCGTTGAAATGATGCTCCCTGTGTGTGTCCCACATCTCACAAGCACGTCGCACGTACCTTATCATTCCTCTCAGGGCGACGTCGTAGCAGCCTCCCCCAACTTTGCCCACATGCTGCCCAACGTGTTCAAGGACCCAAATAGGTGTGTGTGTTATTGTGGGTGGGCGCGTTTGTGTGTGTGGGTGTGGGTGTAGGTGTGTGGGTGTGGGTATGGGTGCGTGCGTATGTGTAAATGTATATGTTTGCGTGTGGGTAGGTGGGTTGGTGTGGGTGGGGATGGGGGTGTCTGTGTGTGGGTGTGAGTGTGGGTGTATGTGAGTATGTGTGAATGGGGTTTACGCAACCTTATATGAATCATGCCTGGCAAATGTCAGGGTGCTAGTATGGCTAGTAAGGGAGGGGGGGAAGGGGGGGTTGTGCCATGTAGGTATGTGCAATATGTATATATATGCCTCCATACGCTGAGGGACCTTGCTAGGATGTGTTTGCAAGTGTGCGTCAGCACATTTGTGTACTTCAATGTGTGCAGAGGGTGGCACATGCAGCAGCAGCAGCAGCACTAGCACTAGCACTGGCTCAATGCCATGTTGTACTGACATCAGCTGCCCTAGCAGCAGAACTAGACTCCTCTGTTGCACCGTTCTGAATGCAGCAGCAGCACAGGCACGACCACTAGCGCTATGCCACATGCTGACATCAGTTGCCCTAGCAGCAGATCTAGACCCCTTTGTTGCACCGTGCTGAACAAGTGCCACCTATTTCTTCTGGGCGGAACGCCAGTTATGTGACACCTGCCTGTTGGCTGCAGCCTGTGAGGGCCCAAATGAGCTGTTGCTGTATCACCTACATGCACATGACATTGAGCAAGTCAAACGCACGCCCTTGAGCATGATGCCCTTTTGTAGCACTGAAGCGCCACACCTGAATGCACAGCCTCAGTGCATGCCAAACTGTAGGCTCTTTGTGTGGTGACTAGGGTTGGCCAGAACCGTATGTATTCACCGTATATGACCGTATATTTGATAAATTCCTTGCAAACAATACCATATACCGTAGATCCTCGGTCACTTCGGAAATTATATAATTGGGTCAAAAACGAAATAATTATCGGAGCCCTTTCCGAACTGGATTTGAAGTCAAGAATTAAATATTTTTACTGGTTTTGAGGGCACCTTTAAAAATGGCCTCCCAGTGTGCCGATTTGAACCCCCTAGCCCTGTTCTCGAAGCCCCATTCCCCTGCTGAGGAGCTGCTCAGCAGAGGGGCCATGAAAAGCTGCAAAGGGAGAGGCAGCTCAGGGAGCTGGCAGAGGAAAAGGCTAGGGGCGCAGCTGTGAAGAGGCCCGTGGGGCGCCGGTGCATGCTGCTCCAAGAACAAGCCTCCTCCTCCCACAGTCCCTTTAGGCCCTTCTTCTGGGGCATCCTCACAGAGTGAGTGAAGATGGCAAGTCGGTAACAGAAGGTTGCTCCTCTAATTGAGGGAAGCACACGTGCTTGCACTCACAGCTGTCGTTCTCCCATGCAGCCAATGGCCCAGCAGCCTGCACAGCAACAGCAGCAGCAGCCAACAATGGGGGGCTCTTGAATCCACAAATTTATTCCCGACAGGACCCTGACGAAGTCCCTACTGATTCAAAGAATTGTCCCCAGACCCCCTTATGAACTACAAAACGGAATTTAATTAATTTGTAGATCTTGGTGTCACAAAGTGATCGAGAATCTACGGTAGACACTGTATAAATTTATATGATTTTAGCCAACCCTAGTGACGCCTGTTGATTGCCTGGTATAGGGGAGGCTAGTGATATGTCCCTACTGCTCAGGCCTTGCTGTGCTGCAGCATACCAGCTAGACATGCGTTTCAAGTTTGTTGATTGTGCTGACTTGGCTTGGTTCACACTTTGCAATAAACTGTAGAGACATGTCATAGCGGCATATGCCTCAGTCGACTCTTAAACAATTACTTCCTGTTTTGAGGATCTGGACGATCACACATATTTGTAGGGTGAGCGCAGTTTCATGTATGTACAGCATATTACACAAACTTCTAGCAGGGCAATTCCGGCTGTCCCCGCAAACAAATTCCCCCAACCAGAATTTAATAAAATTAAAATGGGGCCAATCGGCGGCCTGGTCGGATTTTGGCGAATTATTTTGCAGTTTTATATACAAGCAATTTTTAGCTGAAGTTTTTTGGCTCCAATTGCACCCTCACTTTTACATCAGAATTGCAGACCAAATTGTTAAAGATGATGAATTTTGAGGGCACAGATTGGTGCAGTTTGTGAGCAATGATGTCTGTTTTTGCAGTACACATTCCCAAAATTCCAGTCACCCACTGGGTTTTTTAGCCTGCTTTTCTTGTAGACGTGTGAAGAAAACATTAAGCTAACCAACACAACTTTCAGGTCCCAGAATGGTGAAGGGATGGGGGAGATAGAGCCAAAATTGGCTTACAGCCTATACTCTGTATTTATGTATTTTTGGCTGACCTTCGAGATGCGCATGCGTTGTGACCCCTTCCACAGCTATGACCCTGTGTGTGCGATCAAAGTCGCTCAGCTCACAAGTACCATACACAGGCATTACCAAGGATGTGTACATGCGCAATGCACGCTTTTGGACATGCACAGGCATACCCTCTGCACCCCCCCTCTCACAGCTGCAGCGCTGGCTGACCCTACACTAACCTGCACCCCCTCTCTCACAGCTACAGCGCTGGCTAACCCTGCACACATTCTGCACCCTCCCTCTCACAGCTACAGCGCTGGCTAACCCTACACACATTCTGCATCCCCTCTCTCACAGCTACGAACCTGAGCGTTTTATCGCACCCCGTGAGGAGGACAAGGTGAAGCCGTTCTCCTTCATCGGCTTTGGGGGTGGGCGCCATGGCTGCATTGGCTCAAACTTTGCGTACCTGCAGGTATGTGTTTGCGCATGTGCGTGTGTCTATGTGTGGATGTGCTTATGTGTGCGTGATTGTATGTGTGCACATTTATGTCGCTGTTTGCTAGCTCTTGGAGCGGCTGCCCTTCTACTTCGCTTACCTGCAGGCACCTGCCTTGTTATTTGCCGAGTGTTTTTTTTGGCTAATTGCCGGCTGTCTGATTTAAATGTTGCATACCGGCTGGTCTAGGACTACCCGTTCCTTTACGTTGTGAGCAAGTGCACAATATATAGTAGCCTCCAAAGGATTTACAGGAAAAGATACAAGGGGATCCTTGAAGGAAGTGGAAGCATCACTGTCATGTCATATGTTTTTGTTTGTGGCAGTGACAAATCACGTGATGGGCAATTAGTTGGTTTTGGGTGCAGTTGTTTTGACACATCTAGTCTGATGAGGTGGAGGAGCCAGATGGTTGATGACGCTAATTTCTGGACATGATATTGCAGTATTCAAAATTCGCTCAATCTACACGTTGCTCTGCCAAACGATTGGGTATACCTCCCAGCTCAGGGAAAAGAGGCTTGACAGCCAACCAGTGTGCGCGCGCCGTGGTGAAAATAACGTCCTTGTAATTATACACACGAACACTGGTCGGCTGCTGCACCTTCTTTTCCCCAGAGCTGGGGTGTCTTCTCTGCCAGCAGGCCGAGTAATGTGCAGGTTACTGAGCAAATTCAATTGCTGCAATATTAATTAAAAAAAATGTTTTCGACAAATTGGCGTTCTCTCTCTCTGCAGATAAAGACCATTTGGTCCGTCCTGCTGCGCAACTTTGACTTTGAGCTGCTTGACCCCATGCCAGAGCCTGACTACAACTCGATGGTCATCGGCCCCATGAAGTGCCGTGTGAGGTACACACGCAAGAAGATGGTGTAAATAGTTGCTACATTTAACAAGATGGGTAGGAAGCGAGCTGGTTGTCCTCCACTTCAATGGTGTGGGTATCCTTGAGTGCCAATAGATTGTCCTTGGGAACGCATGAGGAACTGGGTTTCATTTCAGTTAAAAGCAGGCGGGGGAATTAAGGCAAGGCAAATACACAAGCTTGCCGGATGTTGTTTTGTTGCTATTTATCAACAATCAAACTTCTTATCTTAATGCGTACACACTATTTCTTAATGGCGACCTTTAATGTTGAGGAACACGGGCTGACTGTTTTCATCTCGGATTATTTGTGTACTGCAGTTGACAAACATTTAGGATTTCATGTCATATTCTTGTAAAAATGAAGGCTCTCTATGTCATCTGCGGTCCTGATTTTCTGTTCTGCAGCCAGACATTCTTTGTGAAAATAAGGTAACATCGCCAAATACATATATATGCCTCAGGGGGCATCTAAGGGAGCTTGGAAAAAGCCTTTAACCATACCTAGCAAAATTAATGGGTACAATGTCACGCTTTTCCCTGGGACATATCGTGAGCAACGGCTATTTCAAATAACCAATTTTGTTGTTTGGTCGGTTTAGACGGTCCTCTTGGTGTAACAAACTCGCGCTCCCTCATAGACACACCCATCAGCATCACCTCGGTGCGTTGCCCAAGTCGTCGTCTCCTTCTCACGTCAAAGAGGAGACGCTAAACACACCTTCTTGGGGGGGCCTGGCGGATATATAATGGCTTATACTTGCAATTCATGCTTAAGTTGGTACGTACCATGATTCGTCATGACAACCAAGTCTTTGACTCCTCCACGGGAAGAATAAAGGGTTCAGTGGGCATTCTCATTGGAGCAGGAAGGTCACAGGCACGTTCCCAAACCATTTTCTGATAAAAAGTCCAGTAAAGGGCATAGGGTTTGTTTCAAGTTTGCTTGACAGCTTTGATGCTGACAGGGTGTGCTCAAGGAGCTTGGAGGCTGAATATGTTAGATTCTTGGATATTGACAACTTGACAGGCTCCAAAATATCAATAAAGTAGATAGTGCCACCTACACCCAAGAGGATGATGTAGAGAGTAACGAATTTTCTGTGAATGATGCAGAGACTGTCGGGAGATTTTTGTGATGATATCTGCAGCTATTTATATAACATATACCTATACACACACTCATATACACACCAACACATCCTTGCACACACACACTTGCGCACGCACACATGTACACACACACACACACACACACACACACACACACACACACACACACACACACACACACACACATGCAAGACATGCGCAAGCACAGGTTTACCATTCTCCTCCCTTTTTTCTTTTTGGTGCTAGCAATCATCAAGCGCTTGTATTAAAGAGACTCCTGACTTGTGTACACTCCCGATGTCCAAAGGTTCCAATGATCCAAAGGCACAGACACTCAAGCTCACTTTCATTGGCATATTAAAAGAATGGGGTGTGGTTGAAGTGCAGTTGAAGCGGTTAAATTCAACCGCGCGGCTGAAACGATTTCAACCGTACGGTTAAAAAACTTTCAACAGACTCGTTCAACCGAGGCCTGAAATGTCTGACGAGCTAGTGTCCTCACAACACTTTACCCTGATCAAACGAATGGCCGCCATGGCTTGCCAGCTTTTGAATTGCTCCCAACATCCTTCAGTCACCCGCCGCAACTCATTCCTACCGCCCCCCTTTTAAAATTCATTTTGTCACGCCTAATTGGTGGCAGTGATTATCCGTATGATTTGGTTAGTTCAAAAAGGCAAGTAAGTTGCCAAGTCTCGTTCAATAAGCTGGGAACCTTGTTGCTTGATATTCTGAGTCTTGTATTTTGCTGTGACAGTGATTTGCTACAATACTTTTGAGCAATCTGCTACATAGATAAAAGCAACCAGGTTTTTAAATCCACGCTGAACCCAGCTGAACCACACGGTGTAAAGGGTTATGTTTAAAACCTGATGATGCGAGTTCCACGACCACTGAAATGGATAGTAATCGTTAAGCCTACTGTCTATTACCTCCAGACAAATGATCTGTTCTACCCCAAATTCCAAATTTTTTGCTAGTTAGTCTGCATCGTAAAGGCTGTGAATGTATGTACTGGCAGACCTGCAACAGAAAAGCTATGCCAGTAGTGTCATCCCACTTAGCATTAAAAAGATCAAGTGGACGTGGACAGACCCATATTTTGCTCCCACTCTGAGATTAAGAAGCTGCCTCATCCAGCTTCTCATGAAATGAGACAAACTGCAAACTGCACCAGCAAGTCAGGCACAACAGCCACGAGCCAAAACAATCCTGCGCTTGTTCATAGGCGTGTTAAGCAAGCAAATCGTGCACGTTTGAGGATCAGCATCACTTTGATTGGACGGCTTTGTGCACCACCATCATGAAGTCCGCGTAGCTGTGTAGAGTAGGGGCACGGTCCTCCACAAAGTATTGTGCAAGGTGCATCTCCAGCGTGGAGCCCTGTGTGTGTGTGTGCGTGCGTGTGTGTGTGTGTGTGTGTAACGATTCCCTAGTGTTGTTAATAAACAGTAAATTGATGTGAATGCTCGCCTTGCACATCACTAAGCATGCACAGCAATGCTACAGCACACACACACTCAAACACACACACACTCAAACACACACACATGCAAAACACACATACCTGGCGGACAACGAAACAGTGCTGATGGTGCTGGCCTGGGGCACGCAGCGCAGCCAGCACAGCATTGATGCGTAAAGAGAGGGTGCACTCTGTGTGGGAAAAAGTGTTTTCAGCATGTGTGTGTGTGAGTGTGTGTGTGTGTGTGTGACCGTTAGAGCGTGGTATGACTAGTCATGTTCTACAGCATCAGTATATACATGTTTGCGTACGAGCATGCAGATTTAATGAGTTTAAGAATAACAACAGACAGTGTTTGCAAGGAAGGATTCCTATTACATAACCTCATAAAGATTTATGAACGCCACCTGACCGAGCAGACTCCACTCCAGGTTATAAATTGATGCAAGCGTGCACACAAGCACACATATACACACCGACAAACACACCGAGACATAAACACAGAACTAGCCTACCTGGACGAGCAGGCTCCAATTCCAGGGCCTCGGCAGGATTACTGGTTTGGAGATCAACACCAAATACCTGTGCGCAGACGCGCAGGCACACAACGAGCGGTGCGTAGTGTGTACATTCACGCACGCGTGTGTTTGTGTGTACGAGCATTTGTGGGTGTGTCTGTGTGTGCCTCTATGTGTATGCGCTCACGTCTATGAGCATCGTCAAATTGCGTGTTCTAAAATTGCATGTGCTCAGATTGCGCTGCGCTTTTGCGCCCAACGGCTTTAGCAGCGGAGGCTGTAATACCACATTAGCATATCAGCAATTTGTAGCTGAACAGAATCCCAAACACCCAAACACACACACAAACTTCCATGCCCTAGGCATGTCGACTACCCCCCACATACATCCCACCGCATGTTTACCACACGGCTGCATCACAGCAGTCTACATACAAATAATATACCACACACCCACACGTTCATAACTATGCATACATAAGAATCCACCCACACACCTCCATGCCCCACTGCCTGTCCACCATGCGGCCCAACCACAGCAGCATGAGCCGCCCGTTGTCTATCAAGTAGGCCCCCCTTTCATCCAAGCAGGCGCCAGTGAGGGGGAGGGTGAGGGGCAACTGGATGAGGCCGTCAGGGCCGGGGTTCCCCCAGTCACCCCCTGCGTGCACTCGAGCGTCAAAATAAAGCAACATGAGCGCAAGTTGTTTGTTGGAGCGCACATGTAGGGACGTGAGAGAGGCAAGCACAATAGGGCGTCTGGAGCAGTGAGCCCACTCTGCCTCGGCCTGCACAAAAATATCCTTGATTGCTTGTTTAAAATGTGATTGTTTGTGTGTGCATGTGTGTGTGCTAGTGTGTGTGTTGCTTGTGTGTGTGTGTATGCTTGTGTGTGTGTGTGTGTGCTTGTGTGTGTGTGTGTGTGTGTGTGTGTGCTTGTGTGTGTGTGTGTGTGCTTGTGTGTGTGTGTGTGTGTGTACACGCGCGGTCATCTGCGCTAACCCAAGTGTCACACAAATTCAAGTAAAAAACAGCGTGAACACTAACACCTGTGGTATAAGGGGCTCTAGCTAGAGTGTTCATGGTTAGAAGGGCATTTCCTGATTGCACACTCAATGTAAGCACAGACTTTGACATGACTTCAACACCCACCTGTTTCATGCAGGGGGTACAGGTCTGGGTAGAGGAGCTTGGCAAGCGAGGTCGGCGGGCTGGACATTATGTCATGACCCACCACGATGCGCTCATCGGCATTCACATCCTGCACACAGCACAATCATATACTTGTGTTTGGGTGTGCAAAACGATGCACTCATGGCATTCACGTCCTGCACACGGCACAATCAGAAGCCTGTGTTTAGGAGAGCAAGGAGTTGCCACAAGAATGTGAACAAGCAACTCTGCCTACTGCATTTCCTTGACTTGTTCACATTCACTTGTTACACTACAACCTGTAGACCCTTGAAGCCATAAAAAGCACAACAGCATCCAACACCCACAAACTCCAACACTCAAAACTGTACTCCCTCCCCACCCCATCTGAGGTACAGCAACAGCCTGCCCAGCACCCATCACAGCAACAGTCGCAGTGAAAACTGTACTACACTAGCCTGTGTCATGACTCATGGAGCGCGCGCAAGAGCATACAAAAGCGGCAGCCAGCACACCTTGGCCCCTCCTCTGAGCGCAGCACTCTTCAGCAGCCCCAGCACCCACAGCGGCAACAGGCGCAGGGACTCTGGCAGCACTAGCCGGTTAGCCACCGCACGAGCAGCAGGACTGACCATACGGAATTCCTTGAGCCCACTCGTCAGCTGTGCATGTGCATGTGAATAATGTGTGTTTGTGTGTAAGTTACATACGTAATTATTGTGTGTGCGTGTGTGTGCGGATGTATTGTGCCTTGGTACGTGTAAGTTGTTGTGTGTCCTAGGACGTTTGCAAATGTGCATATGTATGTGCACATGTTGTTTGCCGATGCAGCACAAGTGAGTCAGCACAACTTCACTCCCACCCATTCTTAAGCTGCAGCATGTTGCACCTCTCCTCTGTGCCATATTTTCTCCCTATGCCCATGATCAATCCTCACATTGAAAAACAAACGCTGCGCGTTTCCTCAATGCCAAGCCATACAATCTTCCATTGACCATCAAGCTCCCCCCCTGTGCCCATAAGCCAGCACCACACAGACCAACAACATCTACCACCCTCACCTTGAGCTGCAGCATGTTGAGCTATCCTCAACATCCACACAGCATCCTCCATCCTCAAGTCCTCACAACATCCTCTATCCTCAACATCCTCACAACATCCTCTATCCTCACATCCTCACAACATCCTGTATCCTCACATCCTCACAACATCCTCACCTCGAGCTACCACCCTCTCACCTTGAGCTGCAGCATGTTGCGTGTCTCCTCCAGCTTGCTGTTCAGGCTCTTCTCAATCCCAATTTTGGCCATGAGGCAGGCCGTGGCCAAATGATCTGACGCCCTAAACATGTTTATCAAGTCTGTCACCACAGGCACGGACAGCGTGTGCACCCTGCGTGCGTGTGCGCGTGTGTGTATGTGTGTGTGTGTTTGTGTGTGTACGTGTATGTCAGTGGAGGCATGGGTGGCTAGCAAAACCCAAAAATAAAACTGCTGTGCTTCAGGTAGTACTCACAAACAAGTTGCTTGCTAACGTGAACACACACACACACACATGCACACGCACAAGGCACAGCAATGCTTCCTTACCGGATGCGGCGCTCTCCACAGGAGTTGGTGTACAGCAGTGCGCACTGCACATAGGCTATGGGCCCTTGCACAACGCTCTCGTCATGCGCAATTTGCATGGCAAAGGATTTGTCTGGATCACAGGTGGGCAGGGCTAGCAGGTCGGTGGACCTGCAGTGTCAAGAGGGTGATGTAGCTAGCTAGGGTGAGTAAGCATACGCTTTGCAAACATCGCCCAACATGCCAGCAACCTACGGGTGCAGAGATATGGGCGGATATTGGTCAGATTAAAAAGGTGGCAGATAAGGGGGGTGTGTTTGTGTGTGTGTGTGTGTGTGTGTGTGTGTGTGTGTGCGTGTGTGTGTGTGTGTGTGTGTGTGTGTGTGTGTGTCAGCATGACTACTATGTACATCAGGAAGACCTTGTTAACAACGCACACGTATTTACTACATGAAGGAATAGAAAGAACGGAGATAAAAACAAGGCCAAAAGGCAGCATACACGTGTACAGGCACAATAACACACACATAATAGGATGCATACACAGGTATAGGCACAGTAGCACACATAATAACACATAACAGGACGCATACACAGGCACAGGCACAGTAACACACGTAATAGGACACACCCACATTGGTGAGCACACGTACCTGTTGAAGAAGTGGCCATGGAAGGAGGAGATCTTAAGGCCGCGTGAGCACCGTACACGCATCACAGCCTCCCATGCAGTGGCACGTGTGAGGTTGTGGGACAGCTCGGCACGGAGCTTGGCACCGTCTCGTGCAGCTGTGAAGCCTGGGGGTAAGAGTGTATATATGTTATGTGTGTGAAAGCATGTGTGTATATTATACATGTGTAAGGCTGGGTCATGACCTCGCCGAGACTCACCGAGTGTGAGGCTCGCCGAGCCTCAGCGAGCCTCTTTCCCAGTGTGGAAGACACTCGTCGGCCAGCGAGGGTGTCCACTTTTTTAGCGGAATCAGCCCCATCTCCCCAGAAATCCCCAGAAATCCCCCAATCCCAATTTTTGTGGCTCAATAGGCTGACAGGCCCATCTTTATAACCATCTTCATTAGTAATATTTATCATATAACACGAGGAAGAGTTAAAAGGGGGGTGCAACAGGGGGGGTGTAAACAAAAACCGAATTTTCCTGGCTCACACGCCCAAATTTTCTACCCGGTCTCAACGTTATTATTCAAAATTATATATAAGCGACAACAGAAAAAGGTTTGGCTCAATCCGTGCAGATTTGAGAGAGTGGTTTTCTAATCGTAATGCACCAACTAGGGCCCCCCCAGCGAGTGCCAAGCCTTGCTGGCAAAATCAGACACCCTATTTACCCACCCTTATACGTGTGTTTTGTGTATCTATGCACGTGCGTGTGTCCATGTGGAACTGTGTATATGTGTGTGCGCATGATATTCCCCCTTTGTGAAGGAGTGTCTTTTGAGTCACAGATTTAAAGGGCTGGGTCAAAGCAAGGGTGACAATGTACTCACGTTCCAGTATTATTAATTGCAACCGTTTGGTCTAGTTTTTTCTACTTGCAAATCAAGTATTGTAAATCAAGCAGGCCACTACCCCCCATCAACCCTGATGCCCTCTGACACAGGCCGTCCATGTATTGTCAAGTCCCCAAATGTAAGGAGCGCAGTGGCTTGGTTGCCCCTGATTAATTTCAACTCCTTATTACACTTCCCTCCAAAATGAATTGACGACATAAGACACTCCCATGATGCAGATACCCCTCTGTTCACGCACCAGCACACAACTGTAACTGGTCTTTTGTTTTTGGATGCCACAGCACACAAACAAGTCACACCCTACCTCCAACCATGCAACACTCCTCAGTACACGCACCAGCATATCACTGTTGCCAATCTTGTACTATCCATTGCCACAGCATACAAATACAAGGCGCCCTACCTCCAACAATGCAAACAACCCTTTCTACACGCACCAGCATATTGGTTTAGATCCCCACACGTAAAGCGAGGGATGGCGGCCAAGGAGGCTAGGTCTATGGGTTGCAGGTTGAAGGCAAAGATGTCTACCGTGATCTGCAGGGACAGATATGGTTGCACACAGACAAAGTGGGCGTGCGTATGTGTGTGTATGCGTGTGTGTGCAAGTACGCGTAAGTATTAGCTCAAAGTTAAAAGTATGAAGAGGAAGCTTCTACTACGTGAGATCTGCAGAGGCAAGCCCTCATTCATGCATGGTCAATAACTTGCGCTTACAAAACCCTTGTACGGGTCACACACACACCCCTACTGTTCACTCATTCATGTATTATGCTTTTTCCAAACACAAGCACACATGTACACAACACAAGCATACAATATGTGCATATGCAGCCACCTGTATGCAAGATAGCACTGCCGCAATAAACAGACACGCGCGCACACACACTATAACTTGTATGCACACATGCATGTACACCCACCTGCATGCAAGAGCATTATACCAAAACACGCACACACGCACACACGCTCACTCACCATCACGCGAGAGCACTCTGCTGCAAAGTGCTTGAAAAATGGGTCACCCGGCTGCCGGAGTGCTGCCTCCCGGTCCGTACCATACAGCGCTAAGTTTTCCCGGGTTTTCATCTGCAACATTACACGCAATTCCTTAACTCATTGGGAAAGCTGCTGGCGGCATATGTCATTTGGTGTGGTAACAGAAAGGAGGTCCGACATACATTATAAATAAATATGAGTTTTCACAAGCTGCATGAAGAATCCCGTAGGGATGATGACGCGGCATCGATATCGAAAGACTAGATGCATTTTCCAGTTTGTTGCTCATTACCATGTCCAATTTCTGCTGAATCTCTCTGTCCAGTTCTTACATTGCGAGAGTGCCCAGGAAAAAAGGGGGGAAAATGCTGGGATGCTGTTTTTCAATACTGATATGGCAAAATGCACTCTTTATATCCACGGCTTGTCGACCTTTTGCTATATATTTATATATAAAAGCATTATATCCTGTTTTCTGGACAACCTCTACTTCAGTCTTGATGTTTACACTGAGGAAGAGCTTACATTCTGCTGGAGGAAGCCGACGCAGGCAAATTTCAAAATGTGCTCCGACTTTCATACAAACTCGACTACAGTTATAGCTTTGGTTAATTGGGCGACCCTAATGGCCTGGACAAATGTCAAGCCTAGGCACAAAATGCTCACGTATCAACCACGCCCCAACCAGGGCTGATTCTAGTACCGCCGCTAATATATATTATATTTGTGTTTTATTTGTGTGCAAAACAACAGTGGCTGCTGAGATATAGGTGTTGACCCACTTTGGCACCCATTCTGCTGATTTTCTTGAAAAGGATTGGTTAGAAATTCATAGCTATCACTGGGTGATTTCACTTTATTTCTTTTGCAATGACCTTTGTTTGCTGAGGACTTCAAGAAACAATAATATGCCTGGATTTGGTGCTGCGGGTGACTTTATATTGAGATTTGGTGCAGCAAAAAAAGCTTGTGCCTCAGCTGAGTTGACATGCCCCATAGATTGTACTCTGTAGGCTCGAATGCTACGGATATCATCAGTGTTGAGTTCAAATTGCAAATCATGGAGCCCTAGAACTTTGGGACCATATAAAAGGCTTGCTCATTTTTGGCTCCGTTCGGCCCCATCTGGCATTCTGCAAATGCATCATATTTGCCTTGAATGCTTGTGCATGTATGTGCTCGGGTATGTATACACGTCTGCACTCCCGTCCCTTAACGCACCTTTCCTGGACCCAAGCTGGGGGGCGACGTTTGGAACAGCAGCAGCTTGCCCCCTATGTGACGCATCAACATGAACGCTGCCTGCAGGGGCAAGTGTGTGTGCATGTGTGTGGGTATGTGTATGTGTGTGTGCATGTGCATGTGTGTGTCAGAGATATAGAGGGAGAGGGAGAGGGAGAGGGAGATAATGTGTGTACAGTGTGTGTGTGCGGTCACCACCTTGTAACCACACCCTACACAACATACCCTCACAATTAGGAAAGAAACGCCAGGGCAAATTTCTGTGCTCGTGCTTTGCTTAACTTTCATATTATAAGCACTAAATGCAACACCTCTGATGCAAACAAAATAGAGCCACTCCTTCAGATCTCACTCCGCCTGCAAGGCTTGTGGCTCTTTGTATGAACGTTGTTTTGGTGAGGGAGCTACACATATTTCAGTATGTAGCTCGCTAGATTGCAAAACGAGGATGGATTAAAATGGCCTTGTCTTTGATGTTGTTTTGCCCCACTTGCAACCCCGGGTCAGTGGCACTTTTAATGCACCTGGTCTACTAGGCAGAAAAGCTACAAATACTTTCATTATATCTGCTCACCACATTCTTAAACGAGGATGGACACAAGTTGGCCCTTGTTTTCTTGCTTTTCTTATTACAATGCCCCACCTGCAACGCTGGGCCAGTGGCACTTTCGATGCACGTGTTGTTGGCAAAGGTTGCGGGCATCGTGTCTAGTAGGGTGTCAATGACCGACCTGCTTGGAAGCAAATCAAAGGACAAGGAAAAAATGATGCATTTGAAAGATACGTCCATGTAAGTCTTTGCAAACGCACCTGGTGTTCACTGCTATCAAGAATGCACCAAGCTGCAAGGCGGACGCCAACGCAATAAGCATATTGTAAATGAGTAGAAAACTACGGAGATAAAAAACCACATGTCATACCATAGTTTGACGTCTTTTATATTAGCCTATAACAATGCACGTAATGCCTCAGCACCAACACAAACAAACTCGTACTGCCACCCGCTCTCGCCTTAAATATATGCCTAGTGCAAGGGTATCTTTATCACACAATTCATTGAATTACCCACACACTTGCAATATGTGAAAGGGTCCGCGGCTGACAGGAGAAAAGAGGAAATTAGCAGAAAAGGAGTGACACATTGACCACACTCTGACCTGGATTCTCGTACGTTAACGAGCAGGTCATCCGGCAGAGGCACAAATGGTTCGTCTAGCTCCGCCACCACCAGCATTTGGGGCGTGCTGAGGGTGGACTTGAGGTTGTAGTAGTGCAGGGTGCTGCAAAATTAGTGGTAGAAGATGCTTTGGTTATTAAAAGACAATAAAATAAGTGGGGATGTCCTTTTTAGTAGGAGAACAACAGATTTAGTCAAGTGAGTTCCGCGACACATTCTTGACTTAGCTACTGCCAACGGTCTCAGCCCGACACACACACAAATACACAGGCACGCACACAAACATATACACGTAAGAATGCACGCACACACCACACACACACCTGTCAAATGTCAAGATGCCCACAAGCGTGCGCTCCTCCCCCGGCAATGCATCCAACGAGTCCTTGATGGTAGCACACGCAACCGACAGCATGCCACTGCTCACAGCCGCGTGGCTGACGTCAATGACAAACATGAAGGTGGGGGGCATGGGGGGCCGCAGCTGTGTGTGTATGTGTGTGTGTGTGTGTTTGTGTGTGTGTGTGTGTGTGTGTGTGTGTGTGTGTGTGTGTGCAGGTTTGTGAGCATGTGTAGGTTGCCATGAAGAAGAGGCTAAAAGTCCAACCTCGCCACGTGGTTGCTTGGCTAGCAATCTGAAATGCATCTTCAGAAAACCAAATGCCTGGCCACAGACACTGATGGGTTTCAGCCATATTTTCTGCATAAGTTACACACCCAGCAGCATATGGAAGCAAGTATGTAAACGTGCACATACGCACGCATGCACATACAAACAAATCACACAAAGACGCACTTGGTACGATGCTCAGTCCTGCTAGGGTGCCTGTAAAAGGCAATTAGGAGTACATCAGTGCAGCAGCAACAGTGCACTAGTGCAGTGCACAAGTGCAGTGCACAAGTGCAGTGCACAAGTGCAGTGCACAAGTGCAGTGCACAAGTGCAGTGCACAAGTGCAGTGCACAAGTGCAGCACCAGTGCACTAGTGCAGCAGCACCAGTGCACCAGTGCAGTGCACCAGTGCAGCACCAATGCACTAGTGCAGCAGCACCAGTGCAGCACCTGTGCACCAAAGCAGCAGCACCAGTGCACCAGTGCAGTGCACCAGTGCAGTGCACCAATGCAGCACCTGTGCACCAAAGCAGCAGCACCAGTGCACCAGTGCAGTGCACCAATGCAGCACCTGTGCACCAGTGCAGCAGCACCAGTGCACCAGTGCAGTGCACCAGTGCAGCAGCACCAGTGCACCAGTGCAGCAGCACCTGTGCACCAGTGCAGCACCAGTGCATCAGTGCAGCACGAGTACATCAGTGCAGCAGCACCAGCACCAGCACCAGCACAGCTGCCGTGTGGGAATGGCCTAGATGGAAGAGTTGTGCGTGAGGCGGAACTCAACCTTGTTTCGCCGTTGGACTACTGACACAGGTTGTGGAACTCAGTTCACAACGGACCAATAAAGGCCTATAAATTTGGTTCCCTAGGGTCGTAAGCCCTTGGTTTATGTGGTGGTTGGAATACTTAATGACATAATGCCGATATAATGCATCCCCCCTGTAATGAAACTGTTTAACTTTTTATGAGTGACCTGCAAGAGAAGAAGTAACTGGCTGCAGGAGAAGGGATTGTTGCGTTGATCAGCATGGCACCGCTTCCACAGCAATAAAGTATTTTTGCATCACACTTGGAGCCTGAGCCACATCTTTAGAAGCTGAGCATAACCGGTTTAGATGGTAAAACCTTGGCCTTTTTTAGCAGTATTTGGGCGTTCGTAGCGTGCTTGTAGCATGCCTTCTCTAAATTCGGCTCAAGCTCATCGCTGATCATCTGATTACACCCTTCCCATTTCATAAGAGAATTAGTCGCAGCTTATTGGCGAAGCCCCAGTCATGGGACGCAGCCCCTAGGTTTGCCGTATTCCCAGTAAAGTTCACAAAAGGGCGCGCAGGCCCGAACCAGCGCACCCCCCGCCCCCACCGTGACCAGGCTTACAAATCAGGCAGCCCTGCGATGTCAGGGGGAGGGGAGGGGCAGGGGGTGGTGCTGCTGGGCGCACCCCGGAACGAAAATTTGGAAAGTTGAGACTCAGGGCCTGTCCAGAGCCACGCAGCCAACGTCCAGGTCTGAAACTTGGCAGGCAGGCCAAGCAAAACTTTTTGTCGGGGCATACAAGTTTTGGTGACCAGGGGTGCAGTGAGCAGTGCTGTGGAAAGAAGTGACTCAATGTTTGGTAGCTGGAGGAAGCTGCTTGACGGAGCTCAGCCCACGTCCCCGGAACAGTGTCTGATGGCACAGGCGTCATCAGATAACTTTCCTGAGTGTGGTTGCAAGGTCCGGGGCTGAAGGAAGACGTGGACGGAAAGTTTGCTGTTCCATGCAAGCACACGACTCATGTTCATTGATTTCAATTTCATTAAATTAATTACAAGTGTTTTAAATGCCATGGGTGTGTTGCGGAAGCCGTGTCTGCTCTTCCTGGTGCGTTGGTGCGTTGGTTGGTAGACTGCTCCATGTGTGCACCATGTGCACCTTCCTGGCATGTTGGTGGTGCAGGGTTTGCTCCTCCTCACAACACCCACAGCAAACACAGCATGCAAAGTGTGGAAGGCCACAACGCACTCACCTGCCCACAGAGGGGCACAGCTATACAGCCAGCTCAGCAGCAACAACCACAGGGGTGACAGCAGGGGTGTAGCATCTGTGGCGAGCCTGGCCACAACGCGCGCACGCACGCGCAGCATGCAGCAGCAGAAGCAACAGCAGCAGCAGCAGAGCACACAGCAAGGGGGGAGTACGTGTGTGTGTACTGCCAGAGGGTAGTTAGTGGTGAAGAGCGCGCGCGTTGGCTTCGCCAACTTTTCAGCGTCGCTTGCGACGCTTCCCCCCACTTGTCCCTTCTGAATTTGATGTTAGACAGATGTTGTGTGGTCATCACACGCATTCAGTGTAAAGCGCATTGAGCGGGACCACTCTAAAACACCCCGATTTACCAGAAAAAAATGGAGAAGCGGTTTGACCCTGACATTCACGGACATTTTTGGTTGCTGTCCTCAGCGAAGTTGTCATGCTCTATTTGTAGGGTTAGCCAGAACCGGCCAGAACAGTATATACACAGCACATATGGCCGTATATTTGGTGATTTCCCTGCCTAAAATGCCGTAAATACAACGTATATATATGGTTTTGGTTAACCCTATCTATTTGTGTTTGCTTTCACAAACTGTTCATGCTCCTTTGTCCCCACGTGCAAATCCTGTACCAGAAGGCACGCTTCCTCTCAGAGGTCCGAGAGGGGGCCACAAAGAGAGCTGCTCCAAGGAGTGACCTCCAGCTGCTTGTGGCTAATTTAGAACTTAGGCACCTCCTGGCCACAATCCGCTGCTGCAGCTGAACCTGCAGAATAAGCTCTTATCAGGCAGGTATAACTGCAGCAACAGACTAGCACCGAGCAGCTGGAGGCCCCCTTCTCAAGCAGCAAGCAGCCTCCTCAAAAAAACAGCTGGACAGCAGCTGCTCTGCTCTCAGACGACATTGGCAGCAGGTCTCATAACAATGTAGCAGACAGAGTCTTGGCAGCATAGCTGCTTAACGTGCCTCGCGGGCAGGGCTTAGATGGAATGGGGTGTGCGTGAAGCAGAGCTCAAACTCATCTTGACCGGTGAAATATTTCTGCAGGTTGAAGTACTTGAAGGCAAAACAAATCAAGAACTCCTGAATTGTGTCCGCCTAGGGTTATAAGAAGGCTTGTCGAGATACGCCGTACTTCAGCTTTCTTGACCGTAATTACGGTACTGTGATACGCCGCACAATACGGTGCAAGTATAATTTGTTTGAAAAGACAGTGTCCGGCCGTACAGTACGGTGCCACCGTACTTGTACGGTCTGACCGCAATTTGGTTGTTTGGCTCCAATTTACGCCCAAAACATTTCTTTCCTTTTTTAACATTGTTTATGAATAAAAACACAAATTATCAACCAGGATTCAAGTACTGCGTTTGACTTTGAGCTTCCATGCAAGCCACTGCTGAGCCCTTCCCCCAAGCTGATACAGCCCCAACGCAGCCTCATGGTCGTTCAGGGAAGCATTTCTGTAGCGTCAGCACGTAAGAGGAGCATGCTGCAGGTGGAAATGGGAGCTTTTGAGGTGGAGAGGCCTTTATGAGGTCATTTTTGCTCTGGCAGTATATGGCACCGTACTGTAAACCGTACTATACCATACAACTTGACAAGCCTGGCTATATGCCCTTGCCTTGTAGCTGCTGAAGTGTTGCAAAGTTTTAAACGTTCTCCCATAGTACGCTACCCAGACCATATCAGCACTCCAGCTTTTGGCTACCCTCCTAAAAGTATAATCCAGGAGGCTACGCAACACATCAGGGGGCTGGCTGCTCACGCTTGAAATTGAGCGTGAAAAAGGCAAATTAGGGGCTACAACCCCACCCACGCCTCACTGAAAAACAAACACATAAGCGGCATCGAGGTCAAAAGCACACAAGAAGCTACAGACTCACTTTTGACGCTTTAAAGTGATACAAGACGTAAAGTAACACACACACCATGTATTCTGACGGCGCCACATACTCCACAGTGCCTGTGCTGAGCTCCGGCCGGAACTGGCCGTCGCTCCGTGTGCCGGTGTGGTCTAAATGGCAAAAGTATTCGTTGGGCACCTCGTTCAGCACGCTGCACACGTTGCACTTGAACCTGCGGGAGGGAGAACAAGGGGAGGATGCAAGGGGGAAGCTGTGGACGTAGATTGGTGTAACTGGCATACATTATTGTTGGACGCCTTGTTCAGCATGCTGCACACCATGCACTGCAAGTCCTGCAGGACGGAGATAGGGGGGGGGATCAAAGGAGGTATGCAAGAGGGAAGCTGTGAAAGTAGAAACAGTCCAAATGATGGAAGCACTCATTGGGCATGTCGTTCAGGACACTGCATTCACATGACACTTAATAGGACTTGCGGGACGGAGATGAAGGGGAGAGCAAAGGAGGTTTGCAAGAGTGACACTAAACTACTGCTGGGGACAGGAAGGGAGGGACGAGGGAAGCAGCCTGCCTCCGCTACCCTCTGTCGATTCATGTTCCAGCACCTTGTCAGGAACACATACACACTGCACACACATACACCTTTTACCTGTCTATAACCACCTGCCAGCTTCACCCGACTCATCGTGATGGGAGATCACATGCATCCCATACACACACAAACGCACACGCACGCGCACACACACACACACACACACACACACGCACAAACACACATAAACATCACACACACGCTCACCTCTTCCCCGAGTCCACCCAGGTCATGTGGGGGTTCATGTATGTCCTACACTTCCTGCACCGAATGATGCCAACTGTGCCCAAGTCCACCACCGGCACTTGGTCCCCTTTAACTTCGTCACTCATAGGTTGCACCACCACACCCAGGGGCAGGGGCCACCTGCAAGTGTGTGTGTGTGTGTGTGTGTGTGTGTGTGTGTGTGTGTGTGTGTGTGTGTGTGTGTGTGGTTGCCCTGCACCTGTTGGGCATGGTCTGTATGGTAAGGCCCAAACCGTGTGCGCTCCAAATCATGCATCTCCTCCCTGTCTTTTCCCCCCACCCACATATGCATGTCCACATACAAACCCATACATACACGCACACATAAACATACACATACGCACACGCACACACACACGCACACGCGCACGCGCACGCGCACGCGCACGCGCGTGCGCGTGTGCGTGTGCGTGTGTCCACATACAAACCCATACATACACGCACGCACGCACGCACGCACGCATGCACGCACGCACGCACGCATGCACGCACGCACGCACGCACGCACGCACGCACGCACGCACGCACGCACGCACGCACACACACACACACACACACACACACACACACACACACACACACACACACACACACACAC
>Ga0307963_1000932_pt1 | contig 21328 bp, 21 predicted proteins | sample OrgLakmetagen594_FD_201829 | JGI IMG/M metagenome (GOLD analysis project Ga0307963, IMG submission 201829) | Saline water microbial communities from Organic Lake, Antarctica - #594 | ecosystem: Environmental > Aquatic > Non-marine Saline and Alkaline > Saline | place: Antarctica: Organic Lake... | reverse complement strand
TGTGTGTGTGTGTGTGTGTGTGCGTGCGGGTGTGTGTGTGTGTGTGTGTGTGTGTGCGTGTGTGTGCGTGTGTGTGTGTGTGCATGTGCGTGTGTGTGTGTGTGTGTGTTGTGTGCGTGTGAGTGTGTGTGTGCGTGTGAGTGTGTGTGTGTGTGTGTGTGTGTGTGTGTGTGTGTGTGTGTTTTTGTGTGTGTGTGTGTTTTTGTGTGTGCGCACAGTCACGCACGCACGATTTCTCACCTGAGGGGCAAACAGGAAGCCAAGGGTTCCAAACACCACCCCACCCACAACCAAGCCAGCCATGAAGTTGGAGTCTCCAGTACGTCCCTCCGTGCTGGCCCTGTGATGCAGGTGCAAAGACAAATTCAGGAAGGTCAGCATAAGAAATAAGGAGACCTCAAAGAGGTCCCCTCTCCCCGGGCGTTATTTCAGCAACTGCGTGCAGAGTAGAGCAACGGACCTGGCCACAACGCCTGGTTTCTGGATTCGTTGTGCTGCAACCATTAGATGGGCTGGTCGGGGCGGAACAGCACTCTTGGTTCGGAGGGAGGAAGGGGTGCAAGAGCTTCCTGCGTGCACGAGATGATCAGGTGCGTAGCCTGAGTCGTGCACATTCTGGATATGAGAATGATCGAGCAGTTGACCCCTACAATTTCTTACCGCAGCGTAGAGTGGAGTTCATGTTTTTGGGGGACAAATGAAGTATTACAAACTAGTTCGTGTTAAAATAATCTTATTGCAGATCAGGTGGGAGAAAGGTAAAAGCGGGATCCTCTCATTTTCCCCCTTACCTTAAATTGGTAGTTGATGAAATAGGTTTCCTCCCATTGAGGATCTGTTGTAGACGATCTTGTCTCCATACCGCGACAAGAACAGAACTGTCAAAGCCATGTGCTCTTAATAATGCAATCCCTACTGGCAGCTTGCTCTTTACGCAGGCAAACGCAGACGATCGTGCGTTCTGATGGAGAGTGTTTGAGAGGAATTGTGGAGCGAGGTGGCAGTATGGCGGTCAACGCTTGAGCGTATGTTATTTATGTGTTTCAGGTCATAGCGAGCGCTACTTTTAAGCACTTCTGAATAAACGACCAGGAGGTAAGTTTGAGTAAAAAGCAAGAACTGAAGGTGTGCTTAAAGGCCTGAATTTAGAAAAAAGCTAGTCGGTCTCTCAAACTGTGGCTACTGGGTCAATTTGTCAAAGATCTGTTATAAGTTCACATCATCTTTATATTTACTGATCAGAAGGGGCTAAATTTGTGACCTCATGCGGGAAGAACTATCAGAAGGGGCTAAATTCGTGAGGTTATGCCTTACTTCTTATTATTGAAACGGCACCTTTTGTCGCAGCTGAATGTCACGCCCAATCGTTGGCAGCGACGAATCGTGTGACAGAGCAGTTAAGTTGGTTGGCAGTTGAGAGTTTCTTTATGTCTTGTTCAATAAGCTGGATGGCCAGTCTTATTGATGATTTGGGGCGCCTTTGGACCAAGAAAGGCATCCAAGGTGGAAAAATCACCCAATAGAGAAGTGAGTTCTTTGCATCGCAATGGTCCCTTATGCTTCTACCAGTCCTGTACATTCACGCCTGTGCACTCTCTGCTCATACTCGTGTCTATCTGCTAGTGCTACTACTCATCGTTGGTTGGCTGCCACACCAATGTCCCTTCCCGGAGATGGGACCGTTTACACAGACATTCACGGTCTCATCGTGTTACATGATAATATGACTAGGCAAACAATAGGATCAGAGAACTTACACGGTACAGGGTCTCTTAATGATCCCCTCTAATGGTACCTCTTAGAATGCTCACATACTGTTGATCACCCAAACTATTAAATCCAGAAAATAAAGGTTATCAAAGTTATCAATAAGACTGGCACATCCAGCTTATTGAACAAGATATGCAGAAACACTCAACTGCCAACCAACTAACTGCTCTGCCACACGTCTTCGTCAGTGCCACTGATTGGGCGTGACATACCACACAAAGTATCGCACATACACCTCTACTCACAAACAACGTGCGCCTCAATAAACTGAAATGAATAACGCGTCTACACGCTGTTACGTTCACACAGATCCTCAGTAGATTGCACATATCCATGAGCCATGAGCGTAGCTCCATATTTATGTAAACTATGTTTTGAAGCTGGCACTTGACAGGTCTGCAACACTCTTTTCACTTTAGGTGTCTGAGCATACATGCGCGCGTCAAGCCGTGTTCGAATTGGCACACCATACATGCGCGCGTCAACTCGTGACGAACTGACAAACTAGCACACCCATGCACGCGTCAAGTCACGTTAAAACTGGCACACAGAAACCATAGCTTGCTAGCCAAAATGCATCACTGCCAAATGGTATCACCAGGCCGTATCCACAAATTACGCCCCCCAGCATATTTGAAATTCAAGCAAGAGCCACGCTTAACAAGAAAAAGAACACATGTTTGGAGGCTTCCTCTTACTGCACTTCCCCTTCATCCAATCCCTTCATCCAGGCTACACTGTCTAAGGGCCAAGCAATGATAATTTGTAATGGTAACAAGGGGAATATTCAACTGGGGGGTGCCGCCTTAGACATCTTGTATTTCTCATTCATCCAAGCTGCAAAGTTCACAGGGCCAGTCGATAATGCTTTGTACTGTCTGGTGCCGCGATATTTAGCTGGCTGGTGCCACCTTTGACCTCTTGCTGCACTTCTCTTTCAGCCAAGCCACTAAGTCCATCAGGGTCAGGCAAAGGCGCCACAGCTCATACAGCAGCAGTAGCAGGACAACAGCAAAGAAGCAGCCTGCAGTGTGCAAGGAGGAAGGTGGGCAGTTCAAATCCATCTTTGCAAGAGCTTGCGTGCATGCTTACCAAGCTTCTCTGATCATTTGCAGTGACTCTAAGCGTGTCCACCAGAGGGTGTTGTATTTACACTCGCATGGTGCAATGGCAATGTACGTTGCATCGGTCAAGTCCCTGAGTAATCATCACAACCGCCAGCATGCAGGGCTAGAAACCTATACATATTCTGTGTATAATTGTTGACCTTGGGGATTCCCCTGCCGCATGCACAGTGCAAGCAGATTTCTTGCATAGTTCTGGCCGACCCTAGTCCCCATGCAACCACTGCTCAGCGGCCTAAAATGTAGCCTGAGCAAGAGAAAGATTGAAGGCAAAAGGCAAAGTAAACAGCGTCTTTTGCGGCCACTTGAGACCAGCGTGGCATGCGGTAGAAGTGTATTGATGGTTTTTATTTCTGGCAGCAATGGCACTCTAAGTCGAAAAGGGGCAATGTGCAGGTCTCAATTTGCACAATGGTCTCAATGTGCACAATGGTCTCAATGTGCACAATGGTCTCAATCTGCAATATGGTCTCAATGTGCACAATGGTCTCAATCTGGACAATGGTCTCAACCTCCGTATGGTTTCAATCTGCAGTATGGTCTCAATGTGCACAATGGTCTCAACCTCCGTATGGTCTCAATCTGCATTATGGTCTCAATTTGCACAATGGTCTCTATGTGCACAATGGTCTCAATCTGGACAATGGTCTCTATGTGCACAATGGTCTCAATCTACACAATGGTCTCAATGTGCACAATGGCCTCAATCTGGACAATGGTCTCTATGTGCACAATGGTCTCAATCTACACAATGGTCTCAATGTGCAAAACAGTCTCAATTTGCACAATGGTTCAATTGATAACACCTTGCCCTATTGCATTTGTCATCAATGAAGGGCCAGGCAGCAGTGAGGTGCAGCATGATTCCGGAATAGCGTAGACTATACCTCAGCTTACCTTAGAGAATCTAGACCCTGTTTGCATGGATCAGAATGCAGCAGCCAAAAAGTGACCGTGATTTGCAGAGGCAAACTCAAGGTAGGAAAAGTTACAAGAAAAATTGCGCGGGCAGTGAGAAACCACTCCCCGCAATAATTTAGGAAAAAGAGCCACTTTGGTACCGGGTACCGTAAAACTCGTCCACACAGTTTTTGTTGCAAGTTCATCAGGCGCCAAAGACCATCAGGCACCTTGGTGCTATTAGTACATTTGAATTCCACAAAATTTTTGTTGCAAGTTCGTCAGGCGCCAAAGAGCATCAGGCACCTTGGTGCTATTGGTACATTTGGATTCCACAAAGTTTTTGCTGCAAGTTCGTCAGGCGCCAAAGAGCATCAGGCACCTTGGTGTTATTGGTACATTTGGATTCCACAAAGTTTTTGTTGCAAGTTCATCAGGCGCCAAAGAGCATCAGGCACCTTGGTGCTATTGGTACATTTGGATTCCACAAAGTTTTTGTTGCAAGTTCATCAGGCGCCAAAGAGCATCAGGCACCTTGGTGCTATTGGTACATTTGGATTCCACAAAGTTTTTGTTGCAAGTTCGCCAGGCGCCAAAGAGCATCAGGCACCTTGGTGCTATTGGTACATTTGGATTCCACAAAGTTTTTGCTGCAAGTTCGTCAGGCGCCAAAGACCATCAGGCACCTTGGTGCTATTGGTAAATTTGGATTCCACCTTCCACGGTGATGTTTGTTTAGTCGATCTTTTAAAGATCCACAGAGGGGGTAGCTTGCAAAATGCGTGGCTCAATCAACTTGCAGCCACGTGTGGAACTGGCATGCAGCACCATTTGCAGTGTGTGTGTGTGTATGCTTACTCCGTCCTTTGAGTTGTGCAGCGAACATACTGGATCTGTGGAACTGGCATGCAGCATTATTTGCAGTGTATGTATGCTTACTCTGTGTGTTTGTGTGTGTGTGCGTGTGTGTTTGTGTGTGTGTGTGTATGTTTACTCCGTCCTTTGAGTTGTGCAGTGAACATACTGGGTCTGTGGAACTGGCATGCAGCATCATTTGCAGTATGTGTATGTGTATGCTTTACTCCGTCCTTCAAGTTGTGCAGTGATCATACTGGATCCACTACCTGCATGGCCTTTTCCCCTGTACAGCAGTGAACGTACCGATCATAACCCAAGTCATGTAAGCTTCGCTACTGCCATCCATCTGTAGCAAGGCAAACACAATGATGACCATCTCCAGGCTGTGCGCAGCCAGCTCCAAAAGCTGAAGCTGCCAATGCAGGTAGGGCCAGGCGATGGTGAGGTACAGAAGCATGATTGCCTGCAGTGATGGTGAGGTACAGAAGCATGATGGCCTGCAGTGATGGTGAGGTACTGAAGCATGATTGCCTGCAGTGAGGTTCAGTAGCATGATGGCCTACAGTGATGGTGACGTACTGAAGCATGATTGCCTGCAGTGAGGTTCAGTAGCATGATGGCCTGCAGTGATGGTGAGGTTCAGTAGCATGATGGCCTGCAGTGATGGTGAGGTACAGAAGCATGATTGCCTGCAGTGATGGTGAGGTAGGGAAGCATGATTGCCTGCAGTAATGGTGGGGTACAGTAGCATGATTGCCTGCAGGGGGTATTTGTATTTGTGTGGTCGCTTTCAAAATTAGAAAAAGAGGAGTACAGGTGGGGTCAGAAACAGTCAGTTAGTAGCATGATTGCCTGCAAGAGTGTAATTGTGTGGTTGCTCGAATAAAAAAAATGAAGTACAGGTGGGGTCAGGCTTTGGCCAAATACAGCAGCAGGAGACGGTATCAGGTCAAGCCTGCACCCCACTGGAGTTTTTCTTTTTCTTTCGGTGGAGGAGTTTTATGGTACCCGGTAATCAAAGCAAAGTGGCTCCTTTCCTTTATTCAAGTGGTTGTTTACTGTCTGCGTGGATGTCATTTCTTTTCTAGGACCAGGCAGCAGTAGTGAGGTACAGCATGATCCCAATACTGCAACTGGCTCTAACTTAACATCGAATGAATTTGCGGCAATTAATTCGCAGACATGGAGCGCACGCTGATTCATAACAGCTCCTGCGTTAATTTTGACAGCCATGAGGTCGCTCGCAGGGTTAGGTCAATGTCCCCAAAACATCCCACTTTCATAGCAAAAGCAACAGCCTAGCTACCGTGACAATAATCTGCTTTGAACTGATCGTGAATGCCCTCCACAATCCTCGTACCTGGAAGGCTACAAGGAGCCCCACTTGCTCCCAACTTTTGGAGTTAAGCCCATAAGCCCCCAGCACAGCAGCACAGCCCGCTTTGTGTGTGAAGTTCAGGGGAGCCGCCACTACCAGCCACCAATGATCCATACGCATGGTGTCCTCCTGTGAGTATGCATATGTGTACCAGCGTGCCTGCTTGTACCGGTGTTTGTTAACGTCAACACACATTGTGTCCTTCTGAGTATGCATATGTGTATCAGCGTGTTTGTATCCGTGTTTCTGAACGTCAACACGAATGGTGCCCTCCTCCTGTGCATGCTTATTTGTGTGTGTCTGATCGTAGCAGCGTTTGTTAATGCAGGGTAGCTGCCCTGAAAGCCTAGTGGCCCGTGGTCGGGCCAGACTCTTCGGGGTCGCGGGTTCGAATCCGCCTGGTAGCGTGAGTACTTCGCTGTCCGACAGCAACGTCTCTTTATCCGTAATCCATGCTTGCGGTGTTATCACCCTTGCGTTGTTTTTCTTTTCTTTTCTTTTCAGGCAAACGCATTTCAGCTTGCTTGTTTCTTACCTTGAGCGTGTCTGCAAAAATGAACCCAAAGCGTTTGTGGGTGACATCAGAGGGCAGCAGCATGGCCACCAAGGAATGATCATCAGTGGGAGCGGCTTCAAGGGAAACACGAGAGCGTTCAGACGCAAGCGTGTGAGCCTCGTTTGCCTCGGCCACTGGACCGGCTTGGGTTAAGCCTTCCTGTGTACATTCATGGACATGAGAAGAGGTTGTGGGAAAGACGCAATCCACACACACACACACACGCGCACACACATGCACACGCACACACATACACACACACATGACTTGAGATCCTGCAAACATTTAGCATAGATCTGACGCTTACTCATACATGTACACACACACGCACCTGGATTGATCCGTGATCCTGCCATCCTCCCTGCCATGCCCCAGTAGGCAGGGCAGGGGTGACTTGAGCCCCTGCTGTAGGCTTAGCACCATCCAACAGTGATGGCGTTGCCGCAAGCTGTGCTGGTGGTGTGCTGACCCTGCATGCGCACGTGTGTGTCGTGTACGTGCATGTGTGAGCACCTTCCAACAGGGATAATGCTGTTTCAGGCTATGCTTGAGGTGTGCTGACCCTACATGTGTATTGTGATAATGTCGTTCCCCAAAATGTACATGTTTGAACTTGGGTGCGCGGGTGGGCTTTACCTCTTACATCTATGGTATTACAGCACCACTAGCTGCCAGTCGTTGTAATGGTGTAGTGCGGCGTCAAATTGTGTGTTCAAGTAGAACTGGACACTTAACGATTTGATCTTATGTACGCAATTAGAGCAAAGATAAGTTGTTTGGTGTGTCATGCTAGTTCAAGGTCAGCCATGCACAATTGTTTATGCCTGTATGCAGCTAGAGCCTAGCTTGAATTTGTCTGCGTTGGGCCCAAAGAGCTAGATGTTTGTGCCTGTATGCAAGGTCAGCCATGCACAATTGTTTATGCCTGTATGCAGCTAGAGCCTAGCTTGAATTTGTTTGCGTTGGGCCCAAAGAGGTACAAGAGTTGTGTGCATGATGCTCTGGAAGGGCACACATAAATGGTTCAGAGTTTTGTCAAGGCACGACCGGTCGTTACACCTGTAGCCATACTTTTGTGCCCACGCATAAGCACATGAGCACGCACACATACGCACCTCGGCTTTGCAGCCAAAGACTGTGCTGCGACAAACATGGAGGTGCTGCGATGCGCATCTGAGAAGATGGAAGTGCCACCATGTGCGTCAGCATCCTTGAGCACTGTGCCAGGATTGAGGTGATTAACTTGTTCTGCTGCTGGTGGGGGGGCGGATGCCAGGGTGCCCATTCCGGTGCCTGCTTTGTTGCTGTCATTTGGTGTCACATCTGGCTGTGCATTCTGCTGTGCCCGCTGCATGCTGGGCTGTGCCCCCATTTGTCCTGGTTGTATCTCACATGTGTCATCTGTGGGTGCGTGCCCTGTGCTGCGTGCTCCCTGTTGCACCTTGACTGTAACGTCTTGTCGTGCCTCCTGAGCTGTGGGAGCAGTTGCTTGCAGATCACTTGTGGCACCTCCTGCAGTGTGTGGTTCACAGCCTTTGCTTGCAGATCACAGTCTTTGCTTGCAGATCACTTGTGGCACCTCATGCAATGTGTGATTCACAACCCTTGCTTGCAGATCACTTGTGGCACCTCCTGCAGTGTGTGGTTCACAGCCTTTGCTTGCAGATCATAGCCTTTGCTTGCAGATCACTTGTGGCACCTCCTGCAATGTGTGATTCACAGCCTTTTCTCGCAGATCACTTGTGGTACCCTGCAATGTGTGATTCACAGCCTTTGCTTGCAGATCATTGTGGCACCACCTGCACTGTGCAATTCACAGCCTTTGCTTTCAGATCACAGCCTTTGCTTGCATATCACTTGTGGCACATCCTGCAATTTGTGATTCACAGCCTTTGCTTGCAGATCACTTTTGGCACTTCCTGCAATGTGCGGTTCACAGCCTTTGCTTGCAGACCACTTGTGGCACCTCCTGCAGTGTGTGGTTCACAACCTTTGCTTGCAGATCACTTGTGACACCTCCTGCAATGACCAGCATTAATCCCAACTATTTCAAGTACACCTGCACTCCTACATACGTGCACATATGCATGCTTGGGTACGCGCCATCTCGCATGCACACAAGCACACATGCACGCATGCAAGCACATACACACATACAACGATTAAGACTTATTTAGTGTGATCATGAGCTCTGAGGATAAGGTGGACAAGGATACAGTTTTTGTGCTAACACTTGCTAAGAGCATCAAAATTTAAAAGGGTCAGGTACTGATAAAATGGGCTTGAAGTTCAGTTGTTACCCTCATGCCCCGCTTTTGATTATTAAGCCTATTGAGGTCAGAAAACTGCAGAGTACTCTGCAGCTTGGATCCTGGATGGTTGGTCATGTGTAAATTCACCTCCAACATTCGGTGGATGCCGAGCTGGAATACAACCACGATTCAAGCAGGAGGCTATCCTTTTTCGCACCCCTTTTTAGCTTAGGTATGCTCAATTCAACAAGGCCCGAGGGCGAGCTCGCATGCTATCGCTCACCTTGTTTTTGTGGATGGGTACTGGGTCTGGCTGGCTTTTGGGAGACCATGTTAGGTAGCAGCATCAGGCCTTCTGTATTTGCATTTTATTTTGAATGTCTCGAATTTAGCGTAGGTAGTGTGTATGTTTGGTTGCTAGGACTCAGGTGCCAGGGTTCGTAGGAATGACTTTTGATTTCTCGTAAGAACTGCATTTTCAAATGCACCAATCGTTAAAAGTTGCTATGCAATGTTAGCAGTGCTAATGGTAAGTTTGACCGCTTCACTTTTTATTTTTCCTTTTCTGTCATTGATTTTCAGCACACACACACACACGCGCGCACACACACACACACACACACATACACACACAAACACACACACACACACACACACACCGGTACTGTTCAAAACCAGGCTACACAAGTCCTGGGAATGTTTACTTGTGGGCACTGTCATTTTTAATGAGCAAGAAGGGTGCTGTGACTTGTAAGCATTGCCATTTTAAAAAGCTAGAAGAGCACTTGCGGGCATGTCTTTTTATAACACGGTACTGAACTGTGGGCGGTGTTTTTTAATAGAAAAAAGTAAGACCTGTAGGTGTTGCCATGTTATAAGCAAGAAGGTACATGGCTTGTAGGTATTTGTTAAATATAATCAAGAGGGTTAGTGAACCGTAGACATGCCATTTTTATAAGCAAGAAGGTCAGACCTGTGGGTGCAGTATCATTGCTTAGTGCTTGATGCCCCAATGGGCCTTTAAAAAGATAGAAATGCATAAAGCATACCTGTGAGCGCAGTATCATTGCTTAGGGCTTGAGGCACAAATGGGCCTTTAGAAAGATAGAAATGCATGAAGCATACCTGTGAGCGCAGTATCATTGCTTAGGGCTTGAGGCACCAATGGGCCTGTGAATTGCTGCCAGTGGGGGCCCGCAGTATGGGTGGGCGAGATAAGTGGAGGAGGAGCAGCCTGTGTGCACACGTGATAGTATATGTGTGCATGTAAATGCAGAGAGGGCTATCTGACCCCCAAAATGGGGGTATTTTTCAAATGTTCCCAGAGTGTGCGTGCCCCCATTGGCTACAACTAGACTTGGTTCCAATTGGCTCCATAGCAGTTGAGGTTTATTGTAGCCAATGAGGTCACTTATGCCTAATTGGCCGCGGCGTGAACCCTACTTTTCAAGCACCCGTGTGCTGGATCAGACCAACCGCCTCACCGAATCTGTGATAAAAATTGCATTTGACTTAATTCTATAAATAACATCATTGCAAGAAAAATGAGGGGAAAAGATCCAGTGGTTGGTGAGATACAGAACTCCAGCCATTTCCCTTAGCGAAAATCATGAGATATTCATTTTTAAGGTGCCAAAAAGGTCATTATTTGACCTCCTTGTAGCCTTTTTTGAAACATGCCGGATGGTCGCATGGTATAAAGAAGTCATAAATACCAGTTTTGGGAATGAAAAATGGTCCCAGGGCGGAGCTGTGGGCCCATTTGAGGTGATCTGAGGCCAGGAGTGTGATCTGGGGTCATCCGATTTTCACCATTTTTTGGTAAGCGTAATTTTTATTGAAAAATTTAGGTTGACATGGTTGCATGTGGGAAAGAAAGCCAGGAAGGGACATTTCCTGCAATTTGGCCAGTCAACCCCCTCTGGTGTAAATGCGTGTTTCAGTTGTACAATTCATTGTGTTGGCCATGTCTTCTTACTCCCGTACCATATGAAGGTACAAGTGGAGGGTTGCAGGGAGAGCGTGTGTGTTTTTTTGGGGGGGGGGGGTTGCTTGTGTATTTGTGTGTTTATGTGTGTGTTTCAGTGTGTATTTGTGTGTGTCTGTGTATGGGTGAGTTTGTGTGTGTATTTATGTGCGCATTAAGTGGAAAGAAGGAGGAGAGGAAGCCTGGGAGAGCAAGCGGGGGGCACGGTTGGAGTATACAAAATGAAGAGCAAGTTGTGTTTTACGCAATTAGTCAATGTATAACAAAATGAGCATTTTTTTCTGCCTCAGTTGCTCTGTCTTTTTGTTTGCTTCACAAGTCCCCTACCTTGTGCATCCTACAGAAAAGAAAGAACCTGTGCTGGCATTGAGATGCTTCCCTGAACCCAACCACGCAAATTAGGCCGTTTAGGTTCTGTGTGCCACAAACCTCTTCCACTCAAACAGAAGATTAAGATCATTAGGGGTCAGATACATTGCATCCTCGACCTAAAACTTGCCCCTGATCAGAAGGATACAAGATCGCAATTTAGACACCTGTAAGAGAACAATTTTGGGCACCGTAAAATGCCATTGACCGATGTCATTAACTCTTACCCACAAAGCCCACCAAGGCAGTCCAAATTCTACAATTAGCCCAAATCTTACTTGTACACGTATATATTTTAGCAGAGAAAACCTCCATACATGCAGTGATATATGGTGTTTACAACATTCCTGGCCAACCGTACATAAACCATACAAACACCCTCGGCAAGCATTTTGCAAGGGCGTACCCTCACAACACAGGCTCTTGTACACAGCCAAATTTTGATGCACAAATCATGCACTCAAAACACACATTCACAAACACACACACATTTTGATGCAGAATTCATGCACCTAAAACACACAACACACACACGTGCACACACATGTTGATGCATTATTAATGCACCCAAAACATACTTGGGGCTGATGCTGGGACGAGGATGGCTGCTTGACTGCGGGGGGCAGGAAACTGGGGAGGCGATCTGGGCGGAGCACGCCTGTACACCAAGCACAATCAACAGGTGTGATATCAGATAAAGGGATTAAAACGATCTGGTTAGAGCACGTCTGTACACTGAGCACCCGCAGCAGATGTGATATTAGATCAAGGGATTAAAACGATTTGGGCGGAGCACGCCTGTACATTGAGCACAATCAACAGGCGTGATATTAAATCAAGGGACTAAAACGATCTGAATGGAGCACGTCTGTAAACCGAGCACCCGCAGCAGGCGTGATATTAGATCAAGGGATTAAAACGATCTGGGCGGAGCACGCCTGTACACCGAGCACAATCAACAGGCATGATGTTAGATCAAAAGATTAAAACGATCTGGGTGGAGCACATCTGTTCACCGAGCACCCGCAGCAGGCGTGATATTAGATCAAGGGATTAAAACGATCTGGGTGGAGCAAATCTGTACATTGTGCACAATCAACAGGCGTGATATTAGATCAAGGGATTAAAACGATCTGAACGGAGCACGTCTGTTCACTGAGCACCCGCAGCAGGCGTAATATTAGGTGAGGGGAATTGAGGATCTTATACGACGGTGACTGTGCAGAGCAGGAGTTGTCAAAGCCTCACATGTCAGCAGGAGCTATCTGCCATTTGATGCTTGGACACCCCGCACAATCAATTGCAAAGATTGTTTCTGGCTGTGCCTGAACTGTCGTGACTCGTCTAAGCTTGGGCTTGCACATGATCAAAATGACTTGTCACAGTATTGATTAAAAAAAGCATCTTTGGAATGCCTTAATAAGGCTGAGACATGCTCTGCTGTGGCAGTAGCCTTGATGATTCAGCAGAAAAACACATGCGCGCTGGAGAGGGTCGTTGAAGAGTTTACTACAATAGAGAAACAAACAAAGATGGATCAAGCCAGTGATCAGCTAGGTGTAGTGATCCATCATGGTATTGGGACATCATATTTTTGTTTGTACCACAAATTCAAAGCGGAAACAACAGCGTAGTGTCAGGCCTCTCTTTTCATCACGCTGGCTGTGTCATCATTGAATCTTTTCCTTGACCTTTTCGTGGCTGTGTCATCATTGGATCTTTTCCTTGACTTTTTTATGGCGTCCACCACCTCAAGAGGCTTAAAATTGTCAGGGGTGTCACGTCATCACATCACATGATCACATCACACCTGTGGTCATTGCCATACCTACCCACTTTCACCACATGCAGGGACTGGGTTTGCTGCCCGCTTACCCAGTCCACAGAGGTGAGACAGGCAGGGTATGCCAGTTGTTATCATTGCCATACCTATTTACTTTCACCACATGCAGGGACTGGATTTGCTGCCCGCTTACCCTCTCCACAAAGATGAGACAGGCAGGAGTACATCGCTTGTTGTCGCTGCTTGTAGGATGTTTACTATATGCAGTGTCTTGGTTTGCTGCCTGCTTACCATTCGTGTGCAGACAAAGGAAGTACCTACATGCCAATGAAGGTGCTGCCACAATAGACTAGAATTGTGCGTATCAGCTCATGAGTTTACACTGTACGTATCAGCTCATGAGTTTACACTGTACGTATCAGCTCATGAGTTTACACTGTACGTATCAGCTCATAAGTTTACACTGTACGTATCAGCTCATGAGTTTACACTGTATGTATCAGCTCATGAGTTTACACTGTACGTATCAGCTCATGAGTTTACACTGTACGTATCAGCTCATAAGTTTACACTGTACGTATCAGGTCATGAGTTTACACTGTACGTATAAGATCATGAGTTTACACTGTACGTATCAGCTCTTGAGTTTACACTGTACGTATCACCTCATGAGTTTACACTGTACGTATCAACTCATGAGTTTACACTGTACGTATCAGCTCGTGAGTTTACATGGACCTCCCACCTGTGAACTCCTGCCAGTGTGGACCATGAGTGTACGCACGATCTTCACCATGGGTATGTGTGGCTCCTTCATGATCAACTGCAGTCGATTACACACACAAGGGTGCACAGAGTGTATGCATGATCTTCGCCATGCGTATGTGTGGCTCCTTCATGATCAACTGCCTTAAAATTACGCACACAAGGGTGCACAGTGTGTATGCATGATCTTCACCATGGGTATGTGTGGCTCCTTCATGATCAACTGCCTTAAGATTACGCACAGAAGAGCCCTTATCTATTGACCACTTGCCTTTTCCTTGGACGTTACGCCTATTGGCACAGGTTGGGCCAAACTACCAAAATGAATGCACGTACATTGGTGTTTTATGGGGTGTGTATTGGGGCTGTGTACGGTATGTAAAATGGTGTAATTGGGCAGTGTGTATATGCTAAGGGTTGGCCAGGACCGTATATGTACACCGTGTACGACAGTATATTTGACGATTTCCCTGCCAGAAATACCGTATATACACCGTATATATTTGGGTTCTGGCCAACCCTATGTATGCTATGTATGCGTGTTAAGCAGTGTGTTATTTTAATCGCAAGGGTCCTTTGTGTTGCTAATGTGTTATGTATCTCCTTTTGTAGGAGACTAGTACTAGCGTACTTGCGACAGAACTGCATGAATCAATTCACCTCCCTTGAACTCCGTTGCTGTAGTGCTCCTGCTCTCTGGCACTACCACATTTGTGAGATTGCCTGCATCAACTTACCGCCCTTGAACTCCGTTGCTGTGGTGCTCCTGCTCTCTGGCACCACAATGTTTGCATCAACCTGCAGAGCGTTTGCATCAACAGAGATCTGGCATCACAACATTTGCATCAACCTGCAGAGCGTCTGCATCAAAAGAGAGTTTGCATCAACCTGCAGAGAGAGTGCTGCTGCATCGACCTGCGCTGAGCGCTGCCTGCATCAAGACACACACACCAGATTTGCATGGGTCAGACCTGTATTAACCTGCAGAGAGAGCTTGCATCGACCTGTAGAGGAGTGATGGGTCTAGGTCAACCTGCAGAGTGATGCATGGGTCTGCAGAGTGATGCATGGTCCTGGGTCAACCTGCAGAGTGATGCATGCGTCTAATTCTGGGTCAACCTGCAGAGGAGTGATGCATGAGTCTGACGTAGGCAGATGGTGTTTTTATAACCTGATGTAGGCAGACAGTGTTCTTGGAATTTGATGTAGGCAGACGGTGCTTTTGGAAATGACAAACCAGAAGCAGTTGTCCAAAGAAGCAAGGGGTAGTACTTGTTCTTATCCCGACACAGGAAACGCTGTCTAACCTGCTCACCAGCAGCATTTGAAAATAATCAGGGCATGGCCTATTCATCTGTATATATACACCCATCTCACTAGAAGCAACTATTAAGTCTGTAACCTAGTCTTCTGCACACACAAACACACACACCCTTGCAAACTGAAACACCGACAAACATACACAGACTCGTTGTGTACAAACCTTGCGTGTCATATCTACACACATGACATCTACACACATGACACCTCTTGTGCCACACACATACTCAAATAAACATACACAGACTCGTTGTGTACAAACTTTGCGTGTCACATCTACACACCTTGCAACATTGACACCTCTTGTGTCACACACATACTCATATACACACAAATGCACATCCACACACCTTGCAACATCTACACACCTTGCAACATTGACACCTCTTGTGCCACACACATACTCAAATGTACACAAATGCACATCCACACACCTTGTGTGCATCAGCCGTCTAAGGGCCAACGGCAACAAGACACACACACACACACCTTGTGCGCCATCAGCCGTCCAAGGGCCAACCACCATAGGAAGGCACCAAAAGGTACAACCAGGACAGCCAGCGCCGCGATGGCACCGGGCCTTGTTTCACTGTTCCCGTTTATGCCATTGCCCAGAGTCAAGGTGGAATAAAAGGTGAGGGCCACCAGCAGGAGAGCAATGATCCCCATCTGCAAGCCAGGTTGCAAATGAAATTGAGTTGGATTGGAAGATAAGGTGCGGGTTGCCAGCAGAAGGGGCAGTGATTTCCATCTGCACGTCAAACTGAGTCGAGGTCAAAATGGGGTGGGCAACTACAGAAAGGGCAGGGATCCCCATCTGCAGGTCAAACTGAGTTGAGGTCAAAATGGGGTAGGCCACTACAGAAAGGGCAGGGATCCCCATCTGCACGTCAAACTGAGTCGAGGTCAAAATGGGGTGGGCAACTACAGAAAGGGCAGGGATCCCCATCTGCACGTCAAACTGAGTCGAGGTCAAAATGGGGTGAGCCACTACAGGAGGGGCAGGGATCCCCATCTGCACTTCATGTAAGCTGTGTTTAAAGTGGGTCCAAGGTCAAGGGCCACCGTCATGAGGGCAGATTAAGGGGCACTGTCATGAGGGCAGAAACCCCAACTGCAAGATAAGTCAGATTTGTTTTAATGGAGTAGAATGTGAGATCGACCAGCAGAGGGGCAATGGTCCCCATCTACATGTAAAGATATGTACCTGAAAGGAACGACGTTGTCCATGTCCACATTTTCTTGCCTCGCAAATGTCATCATAGCTATTCAAACAACAGCATCTTGAAGCCAGTCGACTATGCAGTTGCACAATCACACACAAGCACATGACGTCGCTCAGGCGGAAGCACCTACCTCAAAGCGCGGGAAGCGCAACGACGGGCTCAGTTGAGTCTTGGAGAAGCGGGAATACATCAATATGAACACGAGGTGTGCCACACTGGCTGCGGCAACAATAATGCCACATATGGCCAGCACGTAGAGTACACTCTGGATGTCTTCTCTGTCGATATGGTCGTCATCTGAGCTCTGCTCTTGGCTTCGATTGGCTGGTGGTGTGTCTTCCATAGCTAATATTGCCTTGGGACGGGCATGCAGACAGTTATAGTTAAAAGGTGTGTCTCACATACATGATCTGCAACCATTCTGAGGTAGCAGGCCAATCAGATACATCAAAGAAGCGTCTTATTGATAGTCCCACAAATTTTGCGCAGCATTACCTGACTCCTAAAATGTTCAAGCAACTAGAGGATCTTGACTGTCATGGACCTTTGAGCTCAATGCCAAAAAATAGAAAGGAGCAGGCAGATCAATCACTCCCATAAAAAACACGAGAAGACGCTCAAATCGACACCCAGACAGAGCTGGTTGAGGATCTCAATTTACATTGGTTCTGCTATTAATGATCAAACACAAGAAAAGCAGTCAAGAAAATGTTATGCAGCTATCAAGTAGAGGGTCAGTAGCCAGCATGAAAATAATGTAACAACAAGGAAGGCCACGCAGAAAAGTTGCAGGCACTCTCTTTCCTCGTGTTCCACACAATGTTTCTTCACACTTCCTCTCTTCACACTGTTCCAGACATCCTCTCTCCACACATCCTCTCTAATCTCGTGTTCCACATCCTCTCTTATCTCGTGTCCACATCCTCTCTTATCTCGTGTTCCACATCCTCTCTTATCTCGTGTTCCACATCCTCTCTTATCCCGTGTCCACATCCTCTCTAATCTCATGCTTCACATCCTCTCTTATCTCGTGTCCACATCCTCTCTTATCTCGTGTTCCACATCCACTCTTATCTCGTGTTCCACATCCTCTCTTATCTCGTGTCCACATCCTCTCTTATCTCGTGTTCCACATCCTCTCTTATCTCGTGTCCACATCCTCTCTTATCTCGTGTCCACATCCTCTCTAATCTCGTGTCCACATCCTCTCTTATCTCGTGTTCCACATCCTCCCTTATCTTGTGTCCACATCCTCTCTTCACACTGTTCCAGATATCCTCTCTCCACACATCCTCTCTAATCTCATGCTTCACATCCTCTCTTATCTCGTGTCCACATCCTCTCTTATCTCGTGTCCTCATCCTCTCTTATATTGTGTCCACATCCTCTCTTATATTGTGTCCACATCCTCTCTTATCTCGTGTTCCACATCCTCTCTTATCCCGTGTCCACATCCTCTCTAATCTCATGCTTCACGTCCTCTCTTATCTCGTGTCCACATCCTCTCTTATCTCGTGTCCACATCCTCTCTTATATTGTGTCCACATAATCTCTTATATTGTGTCCACATAATCTCTTATCTCGTGTCCACATCCTCTCTTATCTCGTGTCCACATCCTGTACCTGATCAGATAAGAGGGATCGTTTTCCTGACACCTCAACGGACATCCCTTGTTGACTGCCTTGGGAGAAAAGCTTGTCCCCCTCCACAGCCAAGACAGACCTGAACAAACAGCATACACATTTAATCCACTGTATGTGTGTGTGTGTGTGTGTCCATTGTACGTGCGACATTCACTGCACTGGTATCTGAAAAGCACAGACAGCGCGATCAAGAACAAATATGCACGGGCAGTGAACACCATTTCCACGACACTTAAGGGGAAAAGTGCTGCTGTGGTACCGGGTTCAAAAGATTTCCTCCACCACAGAGAACAAGGGAGAGTCAACAAGCACGCACATACTGTATCTTTGCCTGTGGTCTTGAATGTATCTTTTGCAGCGGTTGGGCAAGTTTTGGTAATTTCAGTAACCTGGCCTGAACTGACGCATAGGGTAAAGCGTGCACAGCTTCTGCCTGCTGCCTACTTTGCTGCACACTCGCACACATATGTAGGGTTGGCCAGAACCATATATTTAAAGGAGTTACGGTGTATATACGGTATTTATGGCAGGGATATCACCATACATTTGGTAATATACGGTGCTGATATACGGTTCTGGCCAACCCTACACATATGCCATTTTCCCTTCCCTTCACATACAGGAACCCAGCAACCAACGCTCCCTGCACCCACGTTAAAAGCAAAATTGCACAGGCAGTGAAGATCGAGCAATTTAAACAGGGGTGTGATGCCAGCGTTTGTACCCACACTCTCCTTTGCGTGCGCCCACACCAGTCTTTTCGGTTTGCGTTAACATAGTTATAACTAGGGTTGGCCAAAATCATCCATACATACGCATTTACAGTGTGTGCACGGTATTTTTATGGCATGGAAAATTACCACACATACAGTCTAATACGGTGTGTGCACGGTATTTTTTTGGCAGGGAAATTACCACACATACAGTCATATACGGTGTGTGCACGGTATTTTTTTGGCAGGGAAGTTACCACACATACAGTCATATATAGGGTTGGCCCGAACCATATATATACGGTGTACATACGGTATTTTTGGCTTGGAAATCACCAAATATACGGTGTATATATACGAATATACACGGTTCTGGCCAACCCTAGTCATATACGGTGTGTGCACGGTATTTTTTTGGCAGGGAAATTACCACACATACAGGCATATACGGTGTGTGCACGGTATTTTTTGGCAGGGAAGTTACCACACATACAGTCATATACAGTGTGTGCACGGTACTTTTAGCAGGGGAATTATCACACATACAGCCATATACGATGTACATTTACTGTTCTGGCCATTCTAATTAATTATCAGTGCTCCATCCCTTTGCCAGCCAGGCATGTTGAGGCTACCAATGTAGTCGTCCTTATCTTTCCTTGTCCTGTTATTCGTATGCAGCATTGCTGAGTAAGATCACTGGCTAGGTGTCTTTCTTTGTCTCACTGAGCACGCTGCCGTCTGTGTCCTTTGTGCCCGCCTGTGTCCTCTGTGTCCGCCTGTGTCCTCTATGTCCGCCTGTGCAATTGTGTCCTCTATGTCCGCCTGTGCAATTGTGTCCTCCATGCCCGCCTGTGCAATTGTGTCCTCTGTGTCCGCCTGTGTCCTCTATGTCCGCCTGTGCAATGATACACTCCTGCTTACCAGCGGAAAAACCTTGCCAGCTGTCGGTAGCTGTGGCTCAGCCCTGGAGACGCCAGGTTAGCCGTCATGGCCAACAGCTGGATATGGTACGCACTCTGCAGCAGCCCGCCTCTGACACTGAGAGCCCGACCGACAGCAGCAGCACCTGGCAGTTTGGAAGCGTTCATGGATCAAGGTCATTTCAGATTCAGGACGAAGGGTTCCATGATGCACCTTATCTGCAGCAGCCTGCCGTCTGCTTGGACGGGGCAGTGCAGTAACAGAATTGTAATCTCGACGTCTGCTGGCACCTAAGTGCTCGTTTCTCAAATCACGCTGGATGCGTGTGCACTACCAGTTTAAATCACTTCCATTCCTTTTCCCTAGATGCTGGCGAAGAAGGGGGAACGGAAAGTGACGCACCTGCACTCGACACAACTCCTGTCCCAAGCAGTCCCCCAAGTGCTATGGATGCTCCCTGGAAAACAATGGTGATTAAACACAGGAGTTGACCGTTTCTACTGAGCAGACCTCTTACTAAGCAGCTACACAATGATACTTAAACACAGGGGTTGACCGTTGTTCCTGAGCAGACCTCTTTAACTGAGAGCAGACCTCTTACTAAGCAGCTACACAATGATACTTAAACACAGGGGTTGACCGTTTCTCCTGAGCAGACCTCTTTAACTGAGAGCAGACCTCTTATTAAGCAGCTAAACAATGAAAAACAATGATGATTAAACACAGGAGTTGACCGTTTCTACTGAGCAGATCTCTAATACCAAGAGCAGCTCAGTCACTTGTGAAATTGTGACATTCTGTTTAAAGTGGTCAGAAGCACACACTGGCATTCATAAAGGGGTCACAATATTTACGGCGTCTGCCTCTTTTAGTAAGCAGACCTCAGTTGTACATTGTGACACTGTTTGAGGTCAATATATTCACGAGATCACGTTCATCGTGCTTTTGCCTCTTAAGTTCAGCCGGCCTCTCAGCAGCAAACTCTGACAATTTTCAAAGGACATGAGGACTACATGCAAGCAGCGGTTAGCTGAGGAGAAAATAGATGCAGGCCGTAAAAGCATCTACCCACATCAAATTGCATGAATTGAGCATGACAGATAGTCTTAAGGATCAGAAGACTGGCTTATTTCTGGCAAGGTGCGCCCAAACGAGTTTGTGGCGAGATCATGATCCTGTGACTGCTAACTTGCTCCATAACTGCTGTGATGCAAATACTTAGCTACTTGGCAGCAACCATTTCTGTTTCCTATTCATTGCGTGAGGCGCTCCCACTGCTCCCTCCGTGGAAACAAAATTCAACCGTCCACTTTTTAAGATGCACACCCCGATAGAGCACGCACCCCCCCCCCCTTATACGTCGTCCAGGATGCGCGCCTTGACACATGATTTTGATTTTGGCGTGATTTATAGGTCAGGGGAGATACAGCAAAATCCCTACTAAGAGGCAGAAAACAAAAGCCCAGACAGACGTCCTTTGCACAACAAGCAAGCCCCACCCTCCCGGGAGCTTGCACCCTACCTCACCAGGCTTGCTTGGTCGACAACACAAAGCAGCTCACCTCCCCCAAGCGATTGTCAATGTAAGTCTCATATCCAAGATGATCATCCAAGATGATCAAGTCTCATATCCAAAGCAGCTCACCTCCCCCAAGCGATTGTCAATGTAAGTCTCATATCCAAGATGATCATCCAAGATGATCAAGTCTCATATCCAAAGCAGCTCACCTCCCCCAAGCGATTGTCAATGTAAGTCTCA
>Ga0307963_1000930_pt1:15000-21329 | contig 21329 bp, 19 predicted proteins | sample OrgLakmetagen594_FD_201829 | JGI IMG/M metagenome (GOLD analysis project Ga0307963, IMG submission 201829) | Saline water microbial communities from Organic Lake, Antarctica - #594 | ecosystem: Environmental > Aquatic > Non-marine Saline and Alkaline > Saline | place: Antarctica... | reverse complement strand
AAGCACGCACACGCACACGCACGCACACGCACGCACACACACATCACAGTGAGTCCTTGTTGTGTGACACACACACGCACACACACACACACACGCGCTGCTGCTGCCAACACAGACACACACACACACACACACACACACACACACACACACACACACACAAACACACACACACACACACAAACACACACACACACACACGCACACACACACACATACCTACAAACAAACACACACACACTCACTCACACACACATACCTATAAACAAACACACACAAACACACACACGCATACCTACAATCACTCACACACACACTCACACACACATACATATAAACAAACACTCACACACGCACGCACACAAACTCACACATACCTACAAACAAACACTCACGCACACACTCACACACACATACCTGTAAACAAACACACACACACACACACACACACATACATACCTATAAACAAACACACACACATACACACACATACCTACAAACAAACACACACACATACTTACAAACAAACACTCACACACACACACACACACAGGTGCGTGAGCCAGGCTCACGTGTGGAGCATGAAGCCAGCACCAGCAAAATTGGGGAGGACCAGCTGTTCTACTTCCAGCAGCGAGGCATTGACGCAGAGAAGGCTGTTGGGGCAATCATTTCAGGCTTCTGCAGAGAGGTGTGTGTTGTGGTTGTGTTTGTTGTTTGCTGTTCTTATGTGGGTTTGGGGGTTGGGGTGTAAAGATTGGAAGCTTATGTAAGAGTTTGCAGAGAGGGACAATGACAATTTTTATCTGGCATTTGCCCAGGTAGACCCCCGCTTATTATGTCATAGGTTGCTTCTTGAAGAGATGCTGGCATTCTCCTCCTAACATTGAATAGCTGCCTGTACGGGTTCCGGCAATAAGCACAAGCCAACTGCAAGGTTCCATGTAGGACTAGTGAGTCACGTAAGAGTGAGTCACGTAAGAGTGAGAAAGCTTTAGAAGTCCACCTCACAATCTTTTACTTGACTCTTTCTGAATGCTTTTGAGATCTGTCTATTCACCAAATTTGTTCAATGCCTGGTTCAGTGGCGAGTTCACAGCGGCACCACACCATGCGTAGTTTTGAGCAAGTGCAATGGGGCCGTGTTGGTGTGTGTGTGTGTGTGTGTGTGTGTGTAGGTTATGTTGTTATGTTGCGTAAGTTTGAGCAAGTGCAATAGGGCCGTGTGCAATGGGGGGGCCGCGTTTTCATATGTGTAGGGGTTTTGTCACTTAGGTTAGAGCAAGTGCTGTGGGGGGCCAGTTGCCCCTGTGTTTTTCAGTTTGCGCGCTTGGCTTACGAAAGTCCTAAAAAGTCCCATGTAAATTCTACGCACACAGACATACAACAAGCTGCCTCTGAAGTTTGCGGCGCCAATATATCCCATGTGTAAATTTTGCTCACAGGTGTAGTGTTTTTATGTGTAAATTTTGCTCACAAGTGTAGCGTTTCTATGTGTAAATTTTACTCACAGGTGTAGCATTTCCATGTGTAACTTTACTCACAGGTGTAGCGTTTTTATATGTAACTTTACTCACAGGTGTAATGTTTCTGTGCATAAATTTCAGGTGTACATCGAGCTGCCCCTGGAGCTTGCGGCGGTCATATAACTATGTGTATTTCTGTGTGTAAATCTTCTTACAGGTGTTACTTCTATGTGTAAATACTTCTATGTGTAAATGTTTCTATGTGTAAATGCACACAGGTGTTCAACGAGCTGCCCCTGGAGTTTGCGGCGGTAATATTACTATGTGTATTTCTGTGAGTAAATCTTCTTACAGGTGTTACTTCTATGTGTAAATATTTCCATGTGTAAATGCACACAGGTGATCAACAAGCTGCCCCTGGAGTTTGCGGCGGTAATATTACTGTGTATTTCTGTGTGTAAATCTTCTTACAGGTGTTACTTCTATGCGTAAATGTTTCTATGTGTAAATGCACACAGGTGATCAACAAGCTGCCCCTGGAGTTTGCGGCGGTAATATTACTGTGTGTATTTCTGTGTGTAAATCTTCTTACAGGTGTTACTTCTATGTGTAAATGTTTCTATGTGTAAATGCACACAGGTGATCAACAAGCTGCCCCTGGAGTTTGCGGCGGTAATATTACTGTGTGTAATATTACTATGTGTAGAAATTTCTGTGTGCAGATTTTCTTACAGGTGTGATTTCTATGTGTAAATATTTCTATGCACACAGGTGTTCAACGAGCTGCCCCTGGAGTTTGTGGCGGTAATATTACTATGTGTATTTCTGTGTGTAAATTTTCTTACAGGTGTTACTTCTATGTGTAAATATTTCCATGTGTAAATGCACACAGGTTTTCAACGAGCTGCCCCTGGAGTTTGCGGCAGAAGTGCAAGAGCTCATGAGCCTGAAGCTGGAGGGCACGGTCGGTTAAGAGAGCAACAGCAGCAGCAAATGGAACGCTTGCTGTGTTTCACCGATTTTGTGTGAAGTGTAGGTGTTTGTGAAGTGTAGGTGTTAGAAAGTTGCTAGCGCTGGTACTGCAGGGCTGGTTTGGGTCGGCGTACGTATGCTGCGCTGGCACCCCACCCACACTGTGTATACTCTCCTGTAATTATAGTACTCGTGCACCCTATTTTGGTATGGAGCTCACGACAATGTTGCTTTTCTCATGGGGCGCGCTAGGTCCTCCCAGTGTGAAGTGCCTGCCTGCTCGGCAGAGCGTGTGTTGTGTTGTAGTAGGTCAGGCCCTGGGCCTAACCTCATAAGCAGATCAGGGTCGGTGTGGGTGCGCAAGGAATCCTATAGAGAACTGAGGTTGAGCAAGAGAGTGACGTGTGCACGAGGAATGAGCTTTTTTGTGTGTGTGTGCCGAGCAAGAGCCGATTCCTGTTGTGACACACAGGGTTTTGTGGCTATGTTTGACATGCAGCCTGTTGCAAGGGGTAGCTATGTATGCAAGCTGAGTTTGACATGCAGCCTGTTGCAAGGGGTAGCTATGTATGTGAAGCCCGAAGACATATGTATTTTATTTCAGTGTAGAGCAGTCCCACTGCTGTGTTTCCAAGTTGCCAGACCCTGGCCATCCGTTTTTATTTCCCTTGTTTGCCTGAGAAGAAAACCCGACTCCTTGCTACATCTCTATTCCAGCATCGTTGGAGACAAACTGACATGTGCTGTACTATACACACTCCAGTTGACTGCCACCCTTTCCTGAAGGCTGGGAGGTTTACTCCTCGACCATCTTGCAAACCTTGAAATCGCCGGCTCGAACCCAGCTGCGTTCCCTGCTACAGTAGTAACACATTTTGGAAAAATGCGTGTTGACTCTGAGCAAAAGAAAATATGTCATGCTCTTCCGCACAGACATGATTTTCCACTAGGAGCGTGCTGCTCACCAGCGCAAAAGTGTAAAAGGCCCACCAATCTGCCCCATCTGCCAAAAGCTTGACGGCACCTATCACATGCTGTCAGGTTGCAGACATCCCATTACAGGTTGTAGTCAACTCATTAAAGATCACATCGCTATATTTGCCTATAGGGGCTTTTGGGCGGAAACTTATAAAAAGCCTGTAGTAGGGTACACCGTTGGAATGTTAAAGAATGTTACCAGGCTGGCTTACTAGGCCTTTACTCGGTTACCATGCCTGGCTTACTCCTGATAACCACCGTTATATAAACTTACGTACCTCGGTTACCATGACTTACTGGTAACCACCGTTCAGTGATCACCTCCTAGTAAGCAGAGGTAGTAAGCCAGGGATTGAAAACCATTTACACTTGCAGCAACTGCTTACTGGTGGTAAGCCAGACTAGTAAGCCTCAGTTACTACGTAGCTTACTGGTAACTGAGGCAATAAGCCGCTGAATAAGCTGGCTTACTAGTAAGCCACACTGGCAAGGCATGTTTGGCTAAGATCTGTGCTTAACAGAACCGCTTGCTGGTAAGCCAGATCAGTAAGCCTCATCAGGTACTACGTAGCTTACTGGTAACTGAGGCAGTAAGCCAGTAAATATGCTGGCTTACTAGGAAGTCACACTGGTAAGGCATGTGTGGCAAAGACCTGCATTGCTTGCTGAAAACTGCCTAGCAAGCCTTGGTGGTTAGACTACCGGATCCAAAGCTGTCATTGGCGATGCCCTCTTCCCGCCCATTTATCTGCAAGTAAACTCAGCAGTTTGCAAGCAAGCTTGATTGCTCGCTCAGTGGGAGCAATTTAGGGCGCCCTCTCAGATTTACACAGAGTAACAGCAAATGGTCAAACAGGGAGCAGCTTATCTCCGGCTCCTCAACACCTGCACAGCAAAAGAGCAGTGGACTGGCCCACAAAATGTAGTGCAGTGGAGGGGGGGTTGCGCAGGCAATGCTTGTGTGCGTGAAGCTACAGAAATGAGCGGTGCACAAACAGGGTGCATGCCTGCTAGCACAAGCAGACGTAGGCAGTCGTGCAGCAATGATAGCAACAAGATATTATACGCCCTCCAGAGGAAACACATATAGGAATGATTCCAACCAGACTCTCACCTTCCAATCTCAATGTACAACAGCGGCGGAAATTAAGTAAGAAGGAAGCAATCATTGTTATTCCAACCCAGCAACCACACCCCAAATGAAACCCAACACACACGTATCAAACTAGACCCGCTAATAATGCAAGAAGAGTTGCCCGTGACAACTTAGCAGATGGCCCTGCCAATCCATACCCCCTGGAACCAAGAGACATACAACCAAACAAACGTGATACACATCTAATCGAAATTCATTACTGTATAGACACTTCCCCTACTCAACAAGCAGAAAAGGCACGAGAACAACACAAGCTGCCAAAGCCTCGCTTACTTGGACACCGCAAAAACCTCCACACCTTTCTTCTAGGAGCAACAGGCACCATTTACTGCAGTCACACAAGGAACGCACTCTACAGCCTTAAAGCTTAAAGTTACTTGTCTATACACGCCACAGTTGTCACACGCCCTAGCTGCAGCGCATTGTTTACTGCCGCAGCTTTGAGTGCGACAGGAATCTGATTGAACATTGACCGAATTCAAATGAACCTGTTTTATGAAGCCCAGTGTTGGAAGACTCCAACTTGGAAGACTTTGGTGTAAATACGTGTGAAAACCATGACTGCCAGTGAATCAACAGTGTGGCTGTTTATCCCCTGCTTTTCCCAGAGCTTCTTTTGTACATAACTCTGTTGCCTTGTAATATTTCAAAAGCGTTGTGTGAGGAACTTTTCAGGGTGTAAGTTAAGTTTGCAACTGTCTAGATTTCGTGTGAATCTCCCTTCTGTAATCTTTGCCAAGGTAAGATACATCAGAGCCCGTCAATCCAGACACACAGGTCAGTGGCGGTAAGCAAGAGAGAAAGGGTAAGCACAAGCAAAGCAAGAGAGAAGCAAGCAATCCACATCAGACTCCTGCCAGTCTCAATCACCAAGCACACACACAATGTCACGCGACAAGCTTGGCAGCACAAAGCAGCAGAGCATCAGGAAAGCAGCGTTGTAGGAGGCAGGTGCAGCATATCTCATTCCATATCCATTGCACATCTCACTCCATATTCTCCCTGCTTTGTACGCGCATTACTCTAATCAGCGCTCGAGTTGAATGCGACACAGCACTCGTGAAATAATCGAGCCTACCTAAATGCAATCAGATCCGCAAAAGCGCAACCCTCAGAAATATCAAAATATCTGAGCAATACTCCTGGTGGTGTGCAGGCCTTAGTCTCCCAACCACCTGATCTCCATTAAAAAGCCTATTTAATACATTCTTCAGGCAGGATATTGTGTGGCTCTGCATCCATTGGGCAGTGCATAACACAATACAACATCCTTCCTAATCCGGTGGTGTTTACACTAGCTACCTGCGTTCTTATTTACTCTTTCTTACACTTATTTCATCTGGCTGAGTGCCGTTAAATCACTGAGCAATACCGATGGTCATATTCAGAAAATGCTACTGGCCACTCATAGACTAGCTGTTTGTCATCCGATTCTTCACTACCATTTTGCTAACAACAAGATCTTCTCACCTTACAAACCCTTGGCAAAAGAAAGAAGCGTGGAAAAACGATCAGCAAGAAAGCATGTCACGTCAAGCCACATTCGCTGCCTCTTACCCAGAGTTTGCTCATGCAAGCGGGACTGGCTTTGTCCATAACATTTTCTGACAGATCAAGACCGTGGCACAGTAATTGGCATACATTCATTCCTAGATCATTACTAGAATCAGGAACGGCAAACACAAAACAATGCACTTTTGTTGTGAATGTCAAGGTTCACTAACTCAGCATCTTTCCAAACACCTCTCATCCTATGC
>Ga0307963_1000930_pt1:0-10000 | contig 21329 bp, 19 predicted proteins | sample OrgLakmetagen594_FD_201829 | JGI IMG/M metagenome (GOLD analysis project Ga0307963, IMG submission 201829) | Saline water microbial communities from Organic Lake, Antarctica - #594 | ecosystem: Environmental > Aquatic > Non-marine Saline and Alkaline > Saline | place: Antarctica: Organic... | reverse complement strand
ACGCATGCCTGTGTGCTAACACTGTGCTAAGCTCAAACGCAACCACCCTTCCTCACGCACGCTTGTGTGCTAACACTGCGCTACAGCTCAAACGCAACCACGCTTCCTCATGTACGCCTGTGTGCTCACAGTGCGCTACACGGGGCGCGCTGCTTAGCTCAACTTCCTTCTTTTCTGCCCTCCAACATGCATACTTCGTGTGGACATTTTGTAAACTCAGTGTACACACACACCACACACACACACACACTCACACACACGCGGTGCTGTAACGTTTGTTTTGTACAACCCTCCTCCCATGCATGCTATACTAAATAACAGTGCAGAGTCCATGGTGCTGTTCAGCTTGTCTTGTACGCCCTCCTCCCATGCGTGCTTGCACTCAGCGTACACACAATTCCGCGGCACTGTGCAGCTTGTTCTGTACGACCCTCCTCCCATGCGTGCTTGCACTCAGCACACACACACAATTCCGCGGCACTGTTCAGCTTGTCTTGTACGCCCTCCTCCCATGCGTGCTTGCACTCAGCGTGCACACAATTCCGCGGCACTGTGCAGCTTGTTCTGTACGACCCTCCTCCCATGCATGCTCGCACTCAGCACGCACGCATGTCCATGGCGCTGTTAAGCTTGTTCTGTACGACCCTCCTCCCATGCATGCTTGTATTCAGCACACACACACATGTCCAGGGCGCTGTAAAGCTTGTTTTATATGACCCTCCTCCCATGCGTGCTTGCACTCAGCATACACACAATTCCGCGGCACTGTACAGCTTGTTCTGTACGACCCTCCTCCCATGCATGCTTGTATTCAACACACACACACACACACACACACATGTCCACGGTGCTGTAACGCTTGTTTTGTATGACCCCTCCCCCATGCATGCTTGCACTCAGCGTACACACGTACAGTGTGACCCTTCCCCCATTCATGCTGGTCAACTACAGTGCAAATTCCATGGTGCTAATAAAGTTCGCACTTGTGTACCCTTCCTCATATGCGTACTAATACATTATATGCGTACTACCGTACTGCGCTTGGTTGTTTTGCGAGTAATTAAATAATTATTGAGGCCCCTCGCAATAAGTCAAGCCGAAAATAAATAAAGTTTTTTCAGACCTCGCAATACTTGGACTTTTTAATGCGGTAGTTTCTGGGTCTCCCCAATGGAACCCCATCGTCCTAGGGGGCAAGCATCACTATTTGACCTAGGTTGCACCAAACGGAAGCGCACAGAGGACGATGGTCCCGCTCGGGAGCTCATCATCCGCCTCAGGCCTGATGTGCAGCAGGCAGTAGCAGCCAGGGATGCAGCCTTTGCATCCCGCCCTACCCCAGTTAAGAGGCCTGTGGGGAGGCCCAAAGTGCTTGCACCATTGGGGGTGCAAGCCCCTCCAGGAGAGAGGCATGTGTGGGCAGAGCTGCAACTCAGGTGGAGTGGGGGGGAGCATCCACCCCGCGCTAGCATCTGCACTTCACAGCAAAAGCAGCAGCAGCAGCAGCAGCGGCAGAAGCCCAGAAGCTGAAGAAGCAGGCAGTGTGGGTTAGGATGCACCTGCAGGGTCGCAGGGGTAGGGGCAGGGGCAGGGGCAGGGGCCTTGAAACCCTGGAGATTTCAGAGACCACCACGGAGGAGGACGAGGGGGGAGGCAATGCAAGAGATGGCTCCTAACTTCTCTTGAGAAGTTAGGAGCCATAAAACTCGTCTCAGACTTTGATGTAAACCAACACTGAATAGATACAGAGAGGAGAGAAAAGAAATCCCCAAATTCGCAAAGTTCGCAAATTTCCTTAACTTTTCAGGGGCCTCGTAAAAGCTTAATGCTCGCAAATTAATTATTCTAATTATTTCGGCACCTCGCAAAAAGTAGGCCTCGCAATACTAAAAGCGCAAGACGGTAATCCATCAAATGCATACTAATTTATCACATGCGTATTAATCTATCACATGCGTACTAATCTACCACATGCGTATTTATCCATCACATGTGTACTAATCCATAACATGCATACTAATCTATCACATGCATACTAATCTATCACATGCGTAATAATCTATCACATGCGTACTAGTCTACCAAATGCATACTAATTTTATCACATGCGTACTATCTATCACATGCGTATTCATCTACCACATGCATACTAATCTATCAAATGCGTACTTATCCATCACATGCGTACTTATCCATCACATGCGTACTAAACCATAACATGCGTACTAATCTACCACATGCATACTAATTTATCACAGCTCGACTTCTGTGGTGTTGACGACCACCCTTCTCTTGTACCCTATTGAAATCACAACTCCACTTCTTGAATCACGCTCACCTTCGTTTCGTCACTACCCTCACCCCACGCACGCACACTCACAGTTCAACTTCCGTGGCGCTGATAACCTGCTCATCCCGGAAGGTACCTTCTTGTATCAAGCTCACCTTCGTTTCGTCACTACCCTCACCCCACGCACGCACACCCACAGTTCAACTTCCGTGGCGCTGATAACCTGCTCATCCCGGAAGACACCTTCTTGTATCAAGCTCACCTTCGTTTCGTCATCACCCTCACCCCACGCACGCATACTCACAGTTCAACTTCCGTGGCGCTGATAACCTGCTCATCCCGGAAGATACGGGGGAATACGAAAGTCAGTTCGAGGGGTTGCAGGTAGGAACGCGTGTGTTTAGGGTTGGCCAGGACCGCCTAAATACACGGTGTATGTACGTTAATTTTGGCAGGGAAGTCACCAAATATACGGTCATATACGGTATATATATACGGTCTATATATACGGTATAAATATACGGTCATATACGGTATATATATATGGTTATGGCCGACCCTATATGTGTTGTTAAGAGGTCCCCCGTCCAGAATCACTTGGGCTCTGTTGACCGTCATTGCCGCATAGACTTAGTTACCAGCTTTGTGTGCTTGCATGTTTTCAAATCATGTACTAGGACTTTCAATGCTCTCAAGCCACACACACACACACACACACACACGCGCACACACACATACACACACACAATGCCTGCAGTACTGAAAAGGTGATCCTGTGGAATGTTCTTAACGGTTAGGCCATGGGCCTGCATTACTACTAAGTAGGGTTGGCCAAAACCATACATACATACGTACATATTTAGGGTTGGCCAGAACCATATATATACGATGTTTATATGGTAATTTTGGCAGGGAAATCACCAAATATACGGTCATATACGGTGTATATATACGGTTCTGGCCAACCCTAGTTATTTTTAGCAGGGAGATTTCCGTGCATACGGTCACATACAGTGTACATATACGGTCCTGGTCAACTCTGCTATTAATACTTACGAGCTATGTGTCTGCAGTGCCCACCTTCTCAAAGCCATGTTTATGTAGAGCCCACTTTCTCACAGCCATGTGTCTGTAGAGCCCACCCGCGCAAAGCCATGTTTATGTAGAGTTCACCTTCTCAAAGCCCTAGCCTTCTAAAAGCCATGTGTCTGCAGAGACTACCTTCTCACAGCCATGTTTATGTAGAGTTCACCTTCTCAAAGCCCTAACCTTCTTAAAACCACGTGTCTGCAGAGCCCACTTTCTCACAGCCATGTCCCTGTAGAGCCCACCCGCGCAAAGCCATGTTTTTTGTAGAGTTCACCTTCTCAAATCCCTAACCTTCTTAAAGCCATGTGTCTGCAGAGCCCACTTTCTCAAAGCCATGTTTATGTAGAGTTCACCTTTTTAAAGCCCTAACTTTCTTAAAGCCATGTGTCTGCAGAGACTACCTTCTCACAGCCATGTGTCTGTAGAGCCCACCTGCGCAAAGCCATGTTTATCTAGAGTTCACCTTTTTAAAGCCCTAACCTTTTTAAAGCCATGTGTCTGCAGAGACTACCTTTTCACAGCCATGTGTCTGTAGAGCCCACCTGCGCAAAGCCATGTTTATGTAGAGTTCACCTTTTTAAAGCCCTAACCTCCTTAAAGCCATGTGTCTGCATAGCCCACCTTATCAAAGCCATGTGTCTGCAGAGCCCACCTTATCAAAGCCATTTTTATGTAATGCCCACCTTCCCAAAGCCACGTGCCTGATCATGTCTGATCATGTCTGCAGTACTCACCCTCCTGATCATGTCACCCCCCTGATCATGTCACCCTCCTGATCATGTCACCCTCCTGATCATGTCATCCTCCTGATCATGTCACCCTTCTAATCATGTCACCCTCCTGATCTTGTCACCCTCCTGATCATGTCACCCTCCTGATCATGTCACCCTCCTGATCATGTCACCCCCCTGATCATGTCACCCCCCTAATCATGTCACCCTCCTGATCATGTCACCCTCCTGATCATGTCACCCTCCTGATCATGTCACCCTCCTGATCATGTCACCCTTCTGATCATGTAACCCTCCTGATCATGTCACCCTTCTAATCATGTCACCCTCCTGATCATGTCACCCTTCTGATCATGTCACCCTCCTGGTCATGTCTGCAGTACTTACCCTCCACCGACACCTTCCCAAAGCCCTAACCTTCTTAAAGCCATGTGTCTGCAGTACTCACCCTCCTATATCCACGTGCCTGATCATGTCTGCAATACTCCCCCTCCACCGACACCTTCCCAAAGCCCTAACCTTCTTAAAGCCATGTGTCTGCAGTCCTCACCCTCCTATATCCACGTGCCTGATCATGTCTGCAGTACTCGACCTCCACCGACACATTTCTGGCCGTGAGAGAGACAGCAGTGTATGAGGAGCATGGCCTGGTCCCGCAGATCGAGGCAAGTTTCAACTGGAGTTCTAAGTGACTATGTGAACAGTTATGTGAAAAGTTATGTATAACAAGAAATACGAAATGTGGAATGTGAGGAGAAGCATGGCCTGGTCCCGCAAATCGAGGCGAGTTTCAAATTACGTTTTAAATGATTATGTAATGAAACACGAAATGTGGAATGTGAGGAGGAGCATGGCCTGGCCCCGCAAATTGAGGCAAGTCACTCCTTTATGATGTAGGTTGTTGAAATTGCTTTTATGAGGCAAGTCACTTCTATAGGGGCATGTAGCTCAACGAGCGATGCTGTTGTGGTGCCATTGTGTGTGTGTTTGGTGATTGTTTCTGTGAGGCAAGCCACTTCTTTAGGGGCATGTAGCTCAACGAGCGATGCTGTTGTGGTGTCATTGTGTTTGTTTGGTGATTGCTTCTTTAAGTCCAGGGGTTGTTTTAGGGGCGAGCGGTTGAGGCAGGTAGTAGGCGGGCGATGTTTCCTATTAACCAAATGAAATGCTCTTATTTCTCCCGCACCATTGTACGCCAGACCCTCTTGGTGCCTGCTATTATACAGTAGGTGTGTGTGCGTGGAGGGGAGGTGTGTGTGTGCATGGAGAGGAGGTGTTAGGGTGTGGGTGTGGGTGCGTGGAGGGGGGGTGTTTGGGTGTGGGTGTGTGTGTGTGCATGGAGAGGAGGTGTTAGTGTGTGCTGCTGCCGCCGGAAATCAAAACCAACAATCACAGTCTACAACACCCGTGCGCCGCACCCATCATACGTTTCTTACACGCACGCGCATGCTGCTGTCACAGGAAATCAAATTCAACGATCACAGTCTACAACACCCGTGCACCGCACCCATCATACGTTTCTTACACGCACGCGCATGCTGCTGTCACAGGAAATAAAAACCAACAATCACAGTCTACAACACCCGTGCACCACACCCATCATACGTTTCTTACACGCACGCACATGCTGCTGTCACAGGAAATTAAAATGGACAAGGACCTCAAGAAGTGGAGCCTCATTCGCAAGTGCCCTGTGAGGTGCGTGAGTAGCAGTTTAGAGTGCGTCTTCTACGCAAACAGAGTCATGTGCAAGTGCCCTGTGAGATGTGTGCGTAGCTTTTATAGTGTGTTTTGTACGCAAACAGAGTCATGTACAAGTGCCCTGTGAGGTGTGTGCGTAGCTTTTATAGTGTGTTTTGTACGCAAACTGTGTCATGTGTAAGTGCCCTGTGAGGTGTGTGCGTAGCTTTTATAGTGTGTTTTGTACGCAAACAGAGTCATGTGTAAGTGCCCTGTGAGGTGTGTGCGTAGCTTTTAGAGTGTGTTTTCTACGCAAACTGCGTCATGTGCAAGTGCCCTGTGAGGTGTGTGCGTAGCTTTTAGAGTGTGTTTTCTACGCAAGCTGCGTCATGTGCAAGTGCCCTGTGAGGTGTGTGAGTAGCTTTTAGAGTGCGTCTTCTAGGCAAACCGTGCTGCAATTAGACACCATGTTAAAATTTCAAGGTTGGCCAGAACCGTATATACACATCGTATATGACCGTATGTATGGTGATTTCCCTGTCAAAAATACTGTATGTACACCGTATATACCTATAAACGTATGGTTCTGGCCCACCCTATAAAAGTTACATCCTACTGCTATCCAAGAAGCTCTGTGTGTGCTCAAGCCTGAGCATGCTACGCTAAGTTGTGTTCCGCACCTCTACATCTCCACTTTGTATTACTCATACACAATGTCTTTAGTGCATTCTCAAGTAATCAGGCACCTCTACATCTCCACTTTGTGCTGCTCATACACATTGTCTTTAGTGCATTCTCAAGTAATCAGGCTCCTCTACATCTCCACCTTGTGCTGCTCATACACAATGTCTTTAGTGCATTCTCAAGTAATCAGGCACCTTACGTCTCCACTTTGTGCTGCTCATACACAATGTCTTAGTGCATTCTCAAGTAATCAGGCTCCTCTACGTCTCCACCTTGCGCTGCTCATACACAATGTCTTTAGTGCATTCTCAAGTAATCAGGCACCTCTACATCTCCACCTTGTGCTGCTCATACACAATGTCTTTAGTGCATTCTCAAGTAAGCAAGCACCTCTACATTTCCACTATGTGCTGCGCATAACAAAATGTTTTTGCACGTTCCCAAGTCCTCAGGCTATTCATTGCTGCGCACAACAACTGTGGAGGTACAATTAAAACCTCCGTGCATGTCTAAACTCTGTCTAAACTCGCAGGTTCGAACTGGAGGCGGAAAACAAGGGCTGGGAAAGCATTGTCTACTACGACGGCAAAAACGGAGAGCGCTTCCTGATGGGGCTGTGCGAAAGTGAGTGCTCTTTCTTAAAAGAAAAGACTACGCAGGCAGTGAAAACCACTCCCCACATTGATTTAGGGAAAAGGAGCCACTTTGGTACCGGGTACCGTAAAACTCCTCCACCGCTCTTTCCTCTATAAAAGCAAGGTCACGTAAATATTTCTACAGTGTAAATAGGGAGCGTTTCCTGGTCGGTCTGTGCGAGGGTGGGCGCTTTCTGTACTTGGGCAAAGCACCACCTACGAAGGGCGGATCCCCTGTAGGTTTCCTTTATTTCTGCACACATATGACCAGTTCACACTTGTCCAGTTCACACATGGCCAGTTCACACATGACCAGTCCACACGTGACCAGTTCACACGTAACCAGTTCACGCGTGACCAGTTCACACTTGACCAGTTCACACGTGACCAGTTCACACTTGACCAGTTCACACGTGACCAGTTCACATGTGGCCAGCCAGCCTCACCCAGACCACTCCCATACAATTATTGTGTGGTCTCTTTTCTAAAGAGAACTCTTACGGAAGCTGAGTAGTTTCGCTGCCAGCTTTCCCAGCGTTGCTTACAACACTTTCACCTTGTTTGTCTATAAAGCACTTTCACCTAGTTTTGTCTATAAAGCGCCATGATAAGGCGCTTGCACCTAGTTTTGTCTATAAAGCACTTGCAACTAGTTTTGTCTATAAAGCACTTGCACCTAGTTTTGTCTATAAAGCACTTGCACCTTGTTTGTCTATTAAGCACTTTAGCCTAAACCCTAAACCCTAAAAAAATATAAACCCTAACCTAAACCCTAAGCACTTGCACCTAGTTTGCCTATAAAGCACTTGCACCTAGTTTGTCCATAAAGCACTTGCGCCTAGTTTTGTCTATAAAGCGCCATGATAAAGCACTTGCACCTAGTTTTGTCTATAAAGCACTTGCACCTCGTTTTTCTATAAAGCACCCTCAACTTGTTTTGTCCTTAAAGCACTTGCACCTAGTTTTGTATATTAAGCACCATGATAAAGCACTTGCACCTAGCTTGCCTATCAAGCACTTGCACCTAGTTTTGGCCATAAAGCACTTTCACCTAGTTTGTCTATAAAGCACTTTCAACTAGTTTGTCTATAAAGCACTTGCACCTAGTTTTGTCTATAAAGCACTTTCACCTAGTTTTGGCTATAAAGCAATTTCACCTAGTTTTGTCTATAAAGCACTTGCACCTAGTTTTGTCTATAAAGCACTTGCACCTAGTTTTGGCTATAAAGCACTTGCACCTAGTTTTGGCTATGAAACAATGTCAGGCACACTCGAGGTTTTTAGTAGGGCTGGTCAGAACCGTGTACTCCTGGTTTCAACACAGGAAATAAAATGGCTAGTTGTAACACAGGAAATAAAAATGGCTAGTTTTAACACAGGAAATAAAAATGGTTACGCCTTTATACGCCGTGAGTCACAGTGCAAAATAGCAACCGGTCAGCCCTCATAGCCCTATTAGCCTAACCTAAAAAACATCAAGAGAATAGGGTTGGCCAGAACCATATATATACGGTGTATATATGGTATGTTTGGCAGGAAAATCACCAAAAATACAATCATATACGATGTATATATACGGTTCTGGCCAACCCTACAAGAGAACAAATAGCTTTCGCTTCATCGTATTTGTGCAACAAAGCATCACGATAGACAAAACCTGATTGTTCATATTTGTGTGTCGTATCTTTTTTTAGTAAGCCTTCCTTCTTATTTATATACTTGGATTCAGGCAACCATGACAAACCCGGCAGCAGTGGGATTTTGAAACAGCACCAAGCGTAGGGTTGGCCAGAAACATGTATATACATTGTGCACCGTATAATATTGTGTACCGTGCATATATAGTGGACTGTATATACTGTGCACCGTATATTTACGGCATTCTTTGCAGGGATTTTATCAAATATATGGTCATCTACGGCATTTATATATACAATTCTGGCCGACCCTGATCAAGCTCACACCCCACTCCACAGACCTCCATAGCAGTTCCTCATATGTGTGTGTATTCAAACGTGTGAATCTGTGTACTTGTGTTTAGGCAACTTTTGCAAGACCAGCAGCGGTGAGGACGCTCCAGGAAAAGAGAGGGGCAACGGCCGCCTTGTGCTCTCCCAATTTGTGGACAGTGACGAGGTGGGTATAGACACACACACACACACATACACAAACACACACACATACATACATACAACACACATATACACACACATATATACATACAACACACACACAAACACACACACACGTAATAGCCATGGGCAACGGCCACCTCGTGCTCTCCCAATTTGTGGATGGTGACGAGGTGGGTGTAGACGCACTCACACATACACACACACACACACACACATACGTAATAACCATGGGCAACGGCCACCTCGTGCTTTCCCAATTTGTGGATGGTGACGAGGTGGGTGTAGACGCACTCACACATACACACACACACACATACGAACCATGGGCAACGGCCACCTCGTGCTCTCCCAATTTGTGGATGGTGACGAGGTGGGTGTAGACACACACACACACACACATACATACATACAACACACATATACACACACATATATACATACAACACACACACAAACACACACACGTAATAACCATGGGCAACGGCCACCTCGTGCTCTCCCAATTTGTGGATGGTGACGATGTGGGTGCACACACACACACACGTATTAACCATGGGCAACGGCCACCTCGTGCTTTCCCAATTTGTGGATGGTGACGAGGTGGGTGTAGACACACACACACACACACACACACACGTAATAACCATGGGCAACGGCCACCTCGTGCTCTCCCAATTTGTGGATGGTGACGAGGTGGGTATAGACACACTCACACACACATACACACACACACACATACACACACGCACACACACA
>Ga0307963_1000917_pt1 | contig 21453 bp, 26 predicted proteins | sample OrgLakmetagen594_FD_201829 | JGI IMG/M metagenome (GOLD analysis project Ga0307963, IMG submission 201829) | Saline water microbial communities from Organic Lake, Antarctica - #594 | ecosystem: Environmental > Aquatic > Non-marine Saline and Alkaline > Saline | place: Antarctica: Organic Lake... | reverse complement strand
ACCGTATTTTACCGTAATTACGGTAAAGTACGGTGTGATAATTACGGTAGTACGCCGTAATTTAACAAGTACGGTGCGTACCGTACAGACCGTCATCGTACCGTACCGTACAACTCGACAAGCCTGAGTGGCACAGGGGAAACAAGTCGTGAGGTTGTGTGACTTTTGGCAACTTCATCACAAATTGACTGTGAAGGCAATTTGATGCAAGGGTAGGGCCAGACAAGCACACGAGCAAGCTCTAGTGAGCTTGTACTTTAACAACATCAACAGGCCTCACACACACACTCTCACACACGCATGCTGGAGTGCAGTTTCAGGGTCCGTATGCTGAATACAGGCAGGGTGCACACACAGGAAGTACGAAGAGTTGCATCTCATGAACTGGGACCAAACAAGAGAGCGCTCTGTTCTCCTTTGTATGCATACCTTTTGTATACCTTACCATATAACCAGGCATCAGAGCATACCCTTCCTGGACAGCAAAACTCTCTTTCTGTCTTACATCACCCTTTCAGACCTCTCAAACTCGCCCAAGCTTGCTGGCATTACTCTGCTTAATCACGTTGCACGCTGGCTAAGCAGATCAGCGCCGTTGCCTAAGCAGATCAGACCGTTGGCTGCCGGTCAGGTGCACGCTGGCTAAGCAGGTCAGGTGCACGCTGGCTAGGCAGGTCAGGTGCACGCTGGCTAAGCAGATCAGCACCGTTGGCTAAGCAGATCAGCGCCGTTAGCTGCCGGTCAGCCCTTTCTTGAGGCTTGGCCGCCAGAACAACCAGCGCAAGCATCACTACCTGGGTATGGAGTAGTGCTGCAACACACACGTACCTATTACAATATCCCACATGCTAATCAAACACCTCAATTGTTCATCTGAACGTGCTTGAGTGCCAGGACGCCACCCCACCGTATCCTTCACCACCACAGCCACTCCAGAATCAGCGCAGCAGTGCGCATACCTGCTTGAGGCAGGTCAATCTTGTTCAGCGCAGGCACCACCACTAAACTCTGCTCCACAGCTAGCCTCCAGTTTGCCTGCAGTCACGTCAAGCAACTCCTTTCAGATCACATGCAACTATTTGTAGGGCTGGCCAGAACCGTATACATACACCATATATGACTGTATTTTTGGGTAGTTTCCCTGCCATAGATATCGTATATACACTATAAATGGTTCTGGCCATCCCTAATTAATTGACATGGCATAAATATACCACTGTATACGAAACACATCCTCACTCTGTTTCAAAATGGACATTGCGTTTTCACAATGACCTCCTTCATTGTGAGCCATAACCAATCCAACCCTCCTGGTACGAGTCTGCCTCCTTTTATATTCAGCACATACTCCTCTTAAAACATTTCTTTTCACAAATGAAAGCCACCCAAGTTGCGGACCGTGGCAATAAGCTACTTCACGACTATTTAATTCAACATGCAGGAGCTCCTTTGATGTCAAGGGCCCTCACACACAGGATGCGGATCATCTCATTCACAGTAAGGGAATTATGCACTTTTAATGTCTACACATCTTGCCCACTGCCTTTGTTTTACATTGCAATGGCTGCTGTGCGAACACTTAAAAAAAAAAAGTGTGCGATTCATACCACCTTTCTCCTGTGTTGCCACACATGGTTTTCATAGTACAAGTTACACACGCATCCTCAGTGCTTCCCATCAAGCAAGACACTGTAGTCCTCAAATACACATTGTACTGCAGTGCTACACAATGTACTGCATGGACCAATGCTGAAGTGTGCACGCCTTGCGCAGCATCCACCAGCAACAAAGCTGACATGCACAATTGGCGCACAGGCAACAGGAACACATACCACAGTCTGTGCTTGCACGCCTTGCGCCGCATCCACCAGCAACAACGCCCCCTGACAGGCCAGTAAGGATCTAGAGACCTCGTAGCTGAAATCCACGTGGCCTGGGCACATGAGGTTTAGGGTGACAGGCTTGTTAGTATGCGCAATGTGTGATGTGTATACATGTGTGATATGTAAGCGAAATGTGTGATGTGTGGTGCACGCGATGTGCAATGTGCAATGTATATGTGCGAGCGCGTTTGTTTCTGTGTGTTTGGGTGTGCATACGTGTATGTGTAGGTATGTACGTGCCCGGTACCTTGATCTGCTCAAACATCTGCAAAAGTGGTTTCATCCATACAAGATTTTAAATTACCAGCCTCTTGAATGAGCCACCATCAAAGGTAAGAATCACCATCGTGCATTTTCCTCTACCTCTCCTAATTGCCGCCCTTCTACCTCCCGCCCCACACAGCTAAAGCTTGTATACAACCTGCCTTAATTTAGGAAAACAGATCACCATCCCTCATACTTCTTTCTCATAAAATTAGGGTTGGCCAGAACTCTGTACACACACAGTAAATGAACGTATGTGTGGAGGCTCCCCTGCTAAAATTACCGTACATTTGTACATACACCATGTGTAATATGTGTGTGTATGGTTCTGGCCAGCCCTAGAATTCCCATTTCAGATCCATGCAGCAAGCCTACCTGGTGTGTCAATGAGGTTGAGGAGGTAGTCTTCCCCCTTGAATCGATGCACTAATGACACAGTTTGTGCCTGTGAACAAACAAGCATGGAAGGTTCAACACAAGAGCAGGAACTGGGAATGAGGCTGGGAGATCCATTCCATCTAATATGTGAACATGTGCAGTGAAAAAGGATTCAAAGACAGGGACTGACTGCTACGTCAGCTCACAAAACAGCCGAGTGCCGTCGGAAAATGTGCAGCCGATAGGTATGATTCATAGCTGTGAGTAGTGCAGCAATTGAAGAGTAGCAGGAGAAGCACCATCTCCAAGACGTGCACAGGCAACGTCACTCTTGAAGCCTATTGCTGACAATTATGTGCTACATCAGACTTCCCGCAGCCTCTCAAATGTTCTCAATTATTGGTAGGTTTCCTCCTCTTTGCACCATCCCTACTCAATCCTTTGTCGGTTTTGCTAACGAGCTTTCTTTGCACTACCCTACTTTCAGCCTCTGTCAATCTAGCCATGGAACTGCAGTCGCCCTGTCAACACTTTTCCTCCTCCTGCTACTACACAACCTTTCTTTACTTCCCCGAATGTCACAACATTCATCTTGAGCAATCAGACCGACCACCGATACCGACATTTAACAGTAAACACCGACAAGCAGCCCTTGGCCTCTCTTCCTCACCTTGACCGTGATCCCTCTGTCTCTCTCTACTTGCAGCTTGTCCAGAAATTGATCCTGGTGCACCTGCGCCACAAATCAGGACGCAACACAGACACTCTGCTAATGTTAAGAGCAGGAAAGAGAAAAGCGTACAGGGAATGACTTGACAGCGGAGGTGGCTTTGAAAAATGGCAGGCATGCGCTCATACATGATATGCGGCACAATGCTGCTTTCTAACATACACAACAAATGGGATGAAGCACTAACTTGCAACCCCGCAGCACCTACAAGCACCGCCTTCCCCCTAACACTCACCACGCCCACCCCAAACGCCCCAGTGGCCTCCATCAGCCTGTCTGCCACCGTGGATTTGCCGTGATCCACATGGGCGATGATACAAAAGTTACGGATGCGCTCGATGGGGAACTGTGTGGGCGTTGGTGCGCAGGCCAGATGGTTTCTCTTATGATAGCACTTGGATGCTTGGGAATATTGGCTGATGGAGCCAGTCAATGTTGTTTCATGTGTCGTTAGCCAATGATTTTTGATGTTCGCTTCTGTTAAAAGTATTCTCTTTGCATTTGCAAGCACAGACATCACGTTATTATAAAGCACGCATCGCTAATTTGGCATGAATGCGTGCGTGTCATAAGGTAAGTGATGTTTTAAACTGTACCGGTCGTTGTTTCTTTGCACACAAGTAAACAAGTGAAAGTCAACGTTCAAACTCAGCGATGCTCAGTGAACACTCACCATGTCGACGTTATATCCCCCAAACACCAGGCCCTTTTTAGGATCAACGCTCTGCGCAGCAGCAGAGGCCCCCTTTTTATTTTGTTGGGCAGCCTCTTGCTTGCTGGATGTGTATGCTGAAGTGTGGAGCGGTCTGTGCGAGGTGGAGTGCCTTCCTGCTGTCCTGGCACAAGGTGGCCACGCCCAGCCCTGGCCTTGCTGTGTGCTGTGTTGTGCAGGGGGACAACCTGAGTATCCGTTGCCGAGGGTGGCCGCCCATGCTTGCGCTACGTTTAGAGCAGAGGCCTGCTGGCTGCACAGCTGATGGCACGCGCGCAGGAGGCCTGAAGGATTCCTCATGTTTTAGCTGCAGGGGCCTGTAGGTTTTGTGAACGTGCTATCATGGACTACAGTTAATATAAACGTGGTGGAAAAAGCGGTATAGTTTAATATATTCTTATTTTGTGGCTGCACTTATGCAAAAAACACAAAGTGCAAAAAAACAAGAAAACATGTAGTGACTGCGCAATAGTAGTTGAGTAGGCATTCCAATCGGCTTTAAAATGAAGAACAATTATGACAGGGCGCCTGAAGATGAAGTTGAGTGTGAAGAGCAGGAGCAGCAGGGACTGCTCCAACATGCCTCCCTGTTGAGCCCACAAGGGAGCTTTGAACTGGATGGCACACACCAGGCTCAAGGTATAGAGTGCAATTTGGCTTTCACTGGCTGTGGTTGGTGGTTAGAGGGCTTAAAATGCGCGCGAGCCTCACATCTTGCTTCCCACACATCTGCTCTCTGAGTGTTCTGAGTATCAAAGGCTCAGAAGTCACAATTTAAACACACAATAGCTGTGAAGCACGTTCACACACACACTTCACACAGTTCACACACACAAGCGGCAAGACCCTGCTACGTGTCACCACAGCATACTGTTTTTTCGCATTCTAAATTGCACATACTCATACAATACACACATCTACACCTTTTTTCTACCATAAACATACACGCACCCACATTTACATACAAACACACACATGCGCGCGCACACACACACACACACACACACACACACACACACACACACACAAACACACATACACACTCACACACACACACTCACACACACACAATCTTCCCTAGGTCGGCAAAGGAACACGCCTGAGGAGCACGCTGGTTGGTTTTCAAAGACGTTCTACCTCTATGTAAACCCCCTCATGCATGCGGGTGCTAAGAAGCACCTGGAGCACCATGACCTGTGGGATGTCAACAGTTATGATCAGGCTGCCCCCGTATTCAAGAAATTTGCCGGCAAACTGAAGGGCACGCGGGACCCCATCAAAGCCCCTCAGGTGAAATTTGCTATAGAGCGAGGCCTGATCAGCAGCCTGCATGTGGCAGTCAGGAACGTGAGCACATGTGCTATAATTGCTGAACGATTTTGAACTCCTGGGTTCCGCGAGTGACGCACGTGCATTGTAGATTGTAGTCTTTATAGGGACCAATGGGCAATGTGGTTTGTTCCTCATCTTGCCATCTCTCTGAGCACGTTTTGCTATCTACCGGTATCTGGTTTTTTGGTTTTGTGACTTGAACAATCATTTTACACAAACACACACATGCACACACACAGGGCGTGGTATGGCGTGCAATTTGGCGTACCCACGGCAAGGTGTTTGTGTGGGCCGGCGTGCTCAAGCTCGTGCACGATCTCATCATGTTCCTGCCTTCATTCATTCTGGAGCGTCTGTTACACCACATGGCTATCGGCGGCAGCAGACGTGAGTGGGAGGCTTAGAGCACAAATATTGTTAATACATGAGTGCATGTTTTATTTTGGGGATATTGTGTACCATCACCCTTCCAAAACAGTAAGCTTTAAAAATTGTGCGTGCATTCATGCAAAAGCACACCTCACGACTGCAGATTTGGTGTGATAAATCACGACTCTCTGGACGTGATAATGCAACCCTGAAGGTTTAACTCACATGCATCGTACCACCCCCTCACCCTCCTTTTCCTGCATTGTGTCCCAGTTGCACAGCCTCTCTCAACCTTACTGCCGTGCTTTTTTCGTTGCCCTCCCCTCTTCCCACCGTTACAATTGTTTGTCAGACAAACTGGCTCCAACGACTCACCCTGCCTTCCTTGAATTCACTCCCCTCCCTTGCTTTCCTCTGCACAGTCGTCTCATTTGGGTTGGCCCTCGCAATCTTGGGATCTGCGCTGATGGAGAACATCACCGTCAACATCTACTTGTAAGTCTAGGAGTGTCATTTATGCTAGCTTGCTTTCCCCGCTTGTGTACGTGTGCATAGTGTTAGAGGAGCAACTTTAGGTAAGACTAGGATGTCAAGGTTGCAGATGCAGTAATTTGCTCTAAGTTCGGAATGTTTTGGTGCTGCAGTTGTGTTATTTGGTCGTGGGCAGCAAAAAAAGGAAGCCATCTGGTGCCTGGTTCGATGATTTGTCAGATAGTGTAGCACCCACGAGCTTTTCCGAATGATGAACTTTTTAAGCGCACAAACTACACCCTGCATAAACACCCACACTCGCACATACACACAACTTGCTGCTTACAGCCAGCGCTCTGTATGAATATACATCTTATTGATATACATCTTATTGCACAGCCACGTCCTCAACCAAAACGCACAAGCCCCTCCTGCACACAGCCACACTTTGTACGAGCACATGTTTTTCAGCACATATACACATCCTGCGATAACACACACACCCTTGTGCACACAGCCACATCCTGTACCGCATGAGCCTGCACCTGAAGACAGCCATGATCCAGATGATTTATGCCAAGAGCCTGCGCATCACCAGCGGTGTGAAGTCCAACATGGGCGTGGGCTCCATCGTGAACTTGCAGTCCAATGACGCCTCAAAGATCTGGAACATGCCGCTGTACCTGCACATTGTGTGGAATGGACCCTTCCAGGTGCACTGTGTGTATATGTGTGTGTGTGGGTGTGTGGGTGATTGTACGTGTACGTTTGTGTGTGTGTGTGTGTGTGTGTGTGTGTGTGTGTGTGTGTGTGTGTCTACACCTCGTGTGGGATGGACCCTTCCGGGTGCGCTGCGTGTGTAAGAGTGTGCATCTGTGTGAGTGTGTATGTTTATGCATACGGGTGGGTGTTCTCTGCACCCTTTTACCAAGTCAGACAGGCGCTTGCGTACAAGATAAGATTTTTAGTGTTAAGTTTGCTTACAATCCTAACAAACTACCGTCCGTTCACGATCACTTCGGGAGCACACTTTCAAAAAATTGATTAAAATTACGATTTTGGTTCGTGAGGGGGTTTGGATTAATTTATGAGTTCGAGAGCACTTCGGGAGGGCCCTGCCGGGAGTAAATTTTGAGTTCGAGAGCCCCCCTGTGAATGCTGCCTGTTCACTGCTACTGCTGTTTGTTGAGGCTGAAGCTGTGGCTGATGCTGCAAAGTGCTCAGAAGCAGGGAAAGAGAGGTTAGGGACCATTGGCTGCATGGAGAGAACAACAGCTTAGTGCTTGCATGTGTGCTTCCCTCAATCAGAGAAAGAACCTTCTCTTACACACTTGCCACGCACTCTGGATGGATGTTTCTGAAGTGGCTGTGAGAGAAGGGGGCTTCTTCTTGGAGCCGCGCGGGCGCCCCACAGGCCTCTTCCCAGCCTCGCCCCTTGCCTTTGCCTCTTCCTCTTGCAGCTCCTTGAGCTGCCTCTCCCTCTGCAGCTTCTCACGGTCCCGCTGCTGAGCAGCAAGCCTTTCAGCTGGGGACTGGGGCTTCAAGAACCCGGCCAGGGGGTTCACACTGGCGCGCTTGGAGCATTTCGATTTTCACCCTCAAAACCACTATAAAAAATTAAATTACCACTTCGGAAGCCAGTTCGGAGAGGCCTCCAAGAATTAATAAAAATTTCAAAAAATTATTAATTTCCGAAGTGATCGTAAACGGACGGTACTTGATTGTATTTTCTGAGCGTTTCACCTGCAGCCTGTATCCCTCCTCCTCCTCTTCCTCCTCCTTCTCCTCCTTCTGCTTGTGTCCCTCACAGCAGACATCACTTTTATGCTTGTTTTTAGTCACTTTGTTTTTGCGATGATTTTGCCCCTATCCACTGTATCCTTTGGCCTTATCCTATTGCCCCTACCTTTTCCACACCACCCCTATCTTATTCACACAGCCCCTATCTGCACTGCCCCCATTCACACTGCCCCATCCCATCCACTGCAATATCCCATTGATATAGTCCACCTGTCACTAAAATATATAACAATCAACCTGTCCACCACTAATTTGAGGAGAGCAGAGAACTTTGGTTTTGACCAGAATCACCTGTGATAAATCTTTGTCTGAGCGTGGCTGTGCTCGCATGCTCACGCGCACCATTGCGCTTGCTTGCACGGTTTCTAACCGTCCAGCAAAGTCAAATCATGTCACACCATTGAATGCAATCTGTTTTTTCCCCCGCTTGATGCCACCTCATTAACCATTATGGCCGCGCTCGCATCACCCACTACTTTGCACATAGTTCACGTTCAGCACATTCAACCATTTTCAGCCTGGGCGAATTCACAGAATTCGTTACACCTGCCAAAAATTTGTTATTTAACAGGTCTTTGTGGTCACGGCCTTGCTGGTGCGCATCATGTACCACTCCACACAAATGTTACGTCCATCAAAAGCACAGTCACCTATTTCCAACCTGAGCCAATTCATTGGTCACTGTTAGACCTCCCCAATTGTATTTATTCACAGATCTTTGTGGTCATGGCCTTGTAATTATTCACAGATCTTTGTGGTCATGGCCTTGTATTTATTCACAGATCTTTGTGGTCATGGCCTTGTATTTATTCACAGATCTTTGTGGTCATGGCCTTGCTGGTGCGCATCATGCACTTTGCACCGGCCATGGCGGGCCTGGTAGTGACCGTCATCATGATACCAATGTCTACCTTCATCGGCAAGGCCCTTGGCAAGGCTCGACGTGAGATGGTGAAGCAGACAGATGCCAGGGTGAAGCTGGCCACAGAGATCATCACAGGTGCGTTTTCTGGAGTAGTTCAGTGCGCTTGGATGCTGCCCATGAGTGTTTAATGTTGTGTGAAGTGTGAAGTGTGCCACAAAATTGTATGCACCACATGAGTTGGTAAAGCCAACAGATGACACACACAATCGCACACACACATACACACAAATGCACACACAGGCATCAAGGCCATCAAATTGTACGCATGGGAGGAGGCATACGTGGAGCGGGTGAAGCAGCTGCGAGAAACTGAGCTGAGACAGATTCGTCACACACAGATTCTGTCCTTGTTTAACATTGGTACGTACAGCAGACCTGCTTCAGTCAGGAATGCAGCCACACACTTGCACATATACACACGCGTACAAACAATCACACATGCACTCACACACACACACACACACACGCACATACACAAACAAACAAATGCACACATGGACATACAGCAATTCACTTCTCACGTGCAGCTTTCGATGAGCAAACAGTCCAATCGGAATCCTTTTGTTTGCCATCTTAGCAATAACTTCGTCAAGCGCCTTCTAATGTAACACAATTGATTGCATCTTCTTATCATCACATCTTGAAAACGCCTTTGCTCGCCCAGCCAATCTAATCCTGATCTTGCTACAGCATACCGCCTGTTGCAAAATTTCTTAACAAGCTGCCATGCACCACCTCACTGCTTGCAGCCCTCTTCACTGCCGGCCCAATCCTGGTCTCAATAGCAGCCTTCTCTGTTTACACCTTCCTGGGCTACCCGCTGACTGCCTCTGTGGCCTTCCCAGCCCTGGCCCTTTTCAACCTGCTGCGCTTTCCCATCCTCATGTTCCCTTCTCAGGCAAGTTCCCTTCTCATGTTCCCTCTCATGTTCCCTTTCCAGGCAAGTTCTCCCCTTAGCGTACGCTCACTCACTCATAGCTGCACGCAAAGCTTTGCAACTGCTCACGCACACTTTGTGAAGTCCACGCACGCTTTGTGAAGCCCCTGTGCTTCCGCATCCTCAGAACCCCTCCACAGGCGTATTGTTTTGGTACGCTTAGCCAGGGTTGCCCTGGCTCAAGCTGTCAACTGAGCTTTGAGTTGTCGCCTCAGCTTTGCATCTTCTAAGAGGGGATGTATACGAGTCTGGTTTGATATTGAAGTGGCATGTGGCTCACATGTACAGGCATGCACAAATATGCACACACAACGCACCCCCGTACCATACAATCACACGTACTACACACACATGAACACGCTTGCACAACACCACACAGGTGATGAACATGATCAACGCGCGTGTGGGTCTTCAGCGCATCCAGAAGTTCATGGAAGCAGATGAGATGGTCCCCAACGAAACCAACGATGCAGCCACGTCAGGAGCCTCAGCCAACGGGCACCATGCCTCTCACAACAACGGTGAGAATCCCTGCCTGCAGATGTGCAGTGGTGCACACGCACGCAAACACACATACGAACACACACACTCACACCCTCACACAATCACGCAAGCACATGTGCACGCACATGCACACGCACTCGCATACAGTCACGCAGACACACACACATACACACATGCACATGTACATGTCCGGACATATAAAAGTACACAAACAAACACCCATACACAAACACAGGCGACACAGGCCCCATGTCTGATGCATCACGTCCCTCTTCCCAGCAAACTGCCCACGGCAATGAGGACGATATCACAGGTAGGAGCTCCATCTATTCTGTTATAATGTGTGTGTATGTGTGTGTGTGTAGGTGGTGTGTGTGTGTGCTTGTGTGCTTGTGCAAGCGTGTGTTTTTGTTAACCCTTTTAGCTGAAGTAGACCTGAGTAATAAATCCTCGTCATCTCATCATAAAACAATGTGCAGCACATTCCTCTCGTCCTCTGTTGCCGCAGCCAGTGAGGAATGGTACCTCTTTGAACGATACCCACCAGAAAGGTTGTTAACAAATAAGGCGTCATCCTAACTAAGTAACGTACGCATTTGCAGAGGATCCCCTCTTCACTATTGCTACAGCCATAAAAAAAGCCCCTGTCAATCACCACTACCCACCATACAATCTTGAGCAAAAAATGGCATCATTTTGAACAAGTTTTTGTGTACATGCATTTGCAGAGGATACCCTTTCCTCTGTCGCCATAAGCACTGAGCAAAACCCCTGTTGGACAGCACCCAAGAGAAGTGTAAACTTGTAAGGGCATCATTCAACAAGCAGGTTTGCTTGTGCGCATTTCTTTGCAGGAGACCCCTACTCGTCTGTCGCCATTGCCATCGAGGACGAGCCCCTCCTTGACGGCACTCCAGACTCTTCCTCCTTGTCTCAACAGCAGAAAGGGAAAAAGGGCGGCATGCCTGCTCTGCCTGTGTCCAAACCAGCCGCCACCACCACTGCCGGTGTGTGTGTAACTGTGTGTGTTTCTGTGTGTTTCTGTGTGTGTGAGAATATTGGCGTTCGTGTTTGTGTGCGTGTGTGTGTGCGTGTGTGTGTGTGTGTGTGTGTGTGTGTGTGTGTGTGTGTGTGTGTGTTGGCAATGGAATGTGAAGCAGCGTGTTGCATGATCATTGTCGACAGCAGAAAGGGAGGAAGAAAAAAATTGTCTTTGCTATCATTCTTCCCACTTTTCTGTTTCCATTTCCCCATTCACAGTGACCCGTACAGTCACCACTTCCTTGCGTTCACGCATGGGTGTAATTACACGCCCTTATTTTGCCGCGTCATTGTTGCCACACACACACACACACACACACATATACACACATACACACACAGAGACAAGAGCATACGCATACACTGTTGCCGTCTTGTGCTTGCAAACCTGCGCCCAAACACGCGCGTAGCAACACATGCACTGTTACACAAATTACCACACATGCACACACATAAACATTTGTACACACACACACTACGCTTACAGGGGCAGCCATAAATGGTGCGGTTGAGGCAGGGGATGCCGGGGCAATGGTGGTCTTGCGCCATGGTACTTTTGCGTGGGATGCAGATAAGGTGCGTGATGCAGTCTTGGTGATAGTTTCAGAGTGCTAGAGGGATGCAGACAGGGCAATTGAGTGCAGAAGTCTGATGCTACTTGAAAAGAATGCAAGCTGCTTTGCGGCGGTATCGAAAAGCAGCACATTCCATGATTTTGAACTTGGTGCATGGTGCGTGTTGGCATCTGCAAATCGGTACTTTTTGACAAAACTGCCTCATCAGGTCATACATAAGACGTGGATGGTCAACCTCGCACACCTTTGCAGGTGCACACATGCACACGTTCTTGCATGTACTCACACGCACATACACACTCACACACACGCACACACACATACACACTCACACACACAAACACACACAAACATACACACATAACACACACAGGATGCCATCCTTCACGACGTGGACCTGCGAGTACAGAAGGGTCAGCTGGTCATGGTTGTGGGCCAGGTGAGATGTTGGTTCAGATGTTGGTTCAGATGTTGGTTCAGATGTTGGTTCAGATGTTGGTTCAGATGCTGGTTCAGATGTTGGTTCAGATGTTGGTTCAGATGTCGGTTCAGATGTTGGTTCAGATGTTGGTTCAGATGTTGGTTCAGATGTTGGTTCAGATGTTGCTTCAGATGTTGGTCCAGAAGGGTCAGCTGGTTGTGGTTGTAGGCCAGGTGAGATGTGTTGCAAATATATGGAGTGCTCATGACTCTATTTACACAGAAACATTGTTGGTTCAGATCATAGTTCTTTCTGTAAAAGAGTGTTAAGAATGTGTTGTAGACAACCCCTAATTCCTCAGCTGTGTGGCCCTAAAGCCTCAATGTGTGGCTTATCAATGCCCCTGGACACAAGTGCTCACGCAGAAGCACATGCACACATACGCATGCCCACACACATACACACACAGTCATACACACGCACAAACACACACGCACACATGCTCGCACGTGCACACGCACGTTGTCATGAGATGCATTTGCAGGAGGCAATCAATTCAGTTAGCTTTGCTTTCTGGTGCATGTCTGACCCTGGAATTAAAGGCAGCAGGGGACAGTCCTTTCCTCTCATCTTTTTCCTAAGCTTGGTGGACACATGGGTATCTGCGAGTCGTAAGTGCTGGCAGCAATCCTGGGAGGAACGCACAGAGTGTAGCTTTGATCTGGCGCGATTTTAGGAGAAATGAATGAATTGTCCTGTTGACCAACCATCTAATCGTTCCTATCCACATTTAAGAAAGAAAAAACTATGCAGGCAGTGGAAAACCACTCCCCACAGTAATTAAGGAAGAGGAACCACTTTGGTACCGAGTATGGTAAAAAACTCACTCACCAATAAAAGAGAAAACGTGTTCATTAATAACGTGTTTTACAACCCCGCTTGCAGGTTGGCAGCGGCAAGTCGTCATTGCTGGCAGCAATCCTGGGAGAGATGTACAGGCACAGAGGGGCTGTTCGCGTGTCAGGCAGCATGGCCTACACCTCACAGGTGGGTCTTTTTGTTTGGGCGCGTGCTGGTGTGCAGTTGTTGGGGCACGCGCTGGTGTGCACTCATTGAAAAAATGCTTAGAGCGTCTCCATGAAAGACACGGTGCTCTCATGCAGTCATTGGAAGGCAGGCTTTAAGGGACTGTTTGTTTGTCAGGGAGCATTGCCTACACACCACAGGCAGGTTTTCTTGTTGGAGCACATACTGGTTCTGGTTTGCACACAATGCAAGTGCCCGGAAGCGCTCTCATCATTGACATTTTTCTCTTATGCAATCAGCAGTAGGAAACTGAGGGGCTGTTTGTGTTAGGGAGCACCGCCTGCACTTGACAGGCAGGGCACCTTGTTCGAGCAAACACTGGTGATAACCCAATGCAATGTCCTCAAGCGTTCCTATTCAATGCACCGTGCTTCTATGCAATCCTATTCAATGCACCGCGCTTCTATGCAATCCTCTTTAATGCATTGTGCTTCTATGCAATCCTAATCAATGCACCGTGCCTTTATGCAATCCTATTTGATGCACCGTGCTTTGTGCAATCCGCGGTTGGCAGCGCTGTCTGTCTTTTGTTGTGATTCTGCTTTGCTCTGCTCGGCGGCATCAGACTTCAGACTTTCGGCGTGTTCAGACTGCCAAGATTGTTATTTATGCCTCCGGCGTGCTTTGCACGAGCATGAGGCCGTTCACCCAAAGTGTTGGATATAAGGCAGTGGTATGTAAGCAAGCACCTCTTGAGTCTTCTCGTCTGAGTCTGGAGGATGCTTTCGCTGCTGCATCACGCACTGGTCCTTTGGTGATGGACCTTCGCACGATGCAGGCATTGTTTGTTCGACTTTCTTTTGCCTTCTGTGCTATATTTGTGTGTATACGTACATTTGTGTGTGTATATGTGTGTGTACGCGCGTGTTAGACATCCACAAAGGTTATACTATTCGTGGTGTGTATGTGTGTGATTGCAATAGTGTGTTTATTCGTTTAGTGTGTCTGTAAGTTCAGGCAGCCCTCTGCTGCTAAGGCACTGACCAGCAGCACCTGCACACAATAAATAACGCTCTAACCTGCAAGCTTGAAAGTGATGCAAAGTGCACGCTCCACTCCACAAACACGCACCGTGCGCAACAATCTTCTCGTTGGCCAGCCTACAAGAACAGGCAGACACCACCGTGCTCAAGGCACCTGCCTAACAAAACAAAAGTCAACACACACACAGACACCTTTGAGTTATGCATTGTCTACAGGACCCCTGGATTCAAAACAGCACCGTGCGCAACAACCTCCTCATGGGCAAGCCCTACGACGAAGAAGACTACATCACAGTGCTGGCAGCGTGTGCGCTAGGCCATGACCTTGAGCTGCTGACTGCTGGCGACAGCACAGAGATTGGTGAGCGGGCGTGTAATAGGCGGGTTCCAGCATTTGCTTGGATGCAGGACGACACATTGTGAGCCCCTTTGCAGTCATGATTAAAGTACCACACGGTGAGCTACCATCTGGTTGTACCTAAACAAAAAACCACACTGTGAGCTAGTGTCAAAGTCATAAACAGTGCCACACTGTTCATAAACAGTACCACACATGAGCCACTATCTAAGTCATAAACAGTACCACACTGTGAGTATCTAAATTATAGACAGTATCACACTGTGAGAGCCACTTCCAATTGCCTTCACTGTGTGCTGCTTGCCCCTGGCCACTGCATAGGAAACTGTTCACTGTCAGTAAAGTCGATTCAAAGTGTGCGTGCACATGTCAATGTGCCCTCAATGTGCCCTCAATGTCAATGTTCCTCAATGTGCCCTCAATGTCAATGTGCCCTCAATGTGCCCTCAATGTCAATTGCCCTCAATGTCAATGTGCCCTCAATGTGCGTGCACATGTCAATATGCCCTTCTGCACTGTGCCGAGAACTTGTGGTCACAAATGGTTTTGCCAAAACGCAAGTGGCTGCCTTCTCTGCAGCTCCATCCACACACACAACACACACACGCACACATGTACACATGTATTATTAACACATGCATACATGCGTACACACTCGCTCCTCAGGCGAGAAGGGAGTGAATCTGTCTGGAGGTCAGAAGCACCGTGTTGCGCTAGCACGTGCTGCGTACGCTGCTGCTGACCTGTACCTTTTGGACGACCCCCTGAGCGCTGTGGATGCTCACGTGGGGCGCCACTTGTTTGATGAGTGCATTTGTGGCCTGCTGGGAGATCGCACGCGCGTCCTGGTGACCCATCAGCTGCAGGTGAAATGCAGCAGGGCTGCGTGCATGGTGTATACATGTACATATGTGGTGGTGGTGTGTGTGCGTGTTTGTGTGATTTGTTACTTGTTTGATGGGTGTGTGTGTGTGTGGCCTGTTGGGGGGATAGCACACGCATCATGGTCACAGACCAAGTAATAGAGAAACGATGGGTGGTATGTTGAAGAATGGTCATCATGGTCATGAATCAAGTAATAGAGAAACAATGGGTGGTATGTTGAAGAATGGTCATCATGGTCACGGACTAAGTAATAGAGAAACGATGGGTGTAATGTTGAAGAATGGTCATCATGGTCACGGACCAAGTAATAGAGAAACGATGGGTGGTATGTTGAAGAATGGTCATCATAGTCACGGACCAAGTAATAGAGAAACGATGGGTGGTATGTTGAAGAATGGTCATCATAGTCACGGACCAAGTAATAGAGAAACGATGGGTGTTATGTTGAAGAATGGTCATCATGGTTACGGACCAAGTAATAGAGAAACGGTGGGTGTTTTGTTAAAAAATGGTGCCCAATCACCCTTTTGCGTTATCACCTAGCGCACAACTCGCAACCAGGATGGCTTGCAACACACTAATATAATTGAATTGGTGGCGCTGTCTGTCTTTGACATGTACTTTGACTGATACAGCTGCTGGTCATGACAATGTTACTCGTGGGTTCTGTGCTTGTCCAAACAGCTGTGATTAAACATTCAGGTGCCAAGTCGCTGTACTCTCTCTCTGAGGCCCTGAAGACTCAACTACTTCCTATTCACGTTTGCCCTCGCGTGCAGTACCTGCCGTCTTCAGATGTGGTCGTGGTCATGGCGGACGGTCAGATCACACACATGGGACACTACGAGCAACTCACCGCTCAAGGGTGAGTGAGAAGGGAGGCATTTGTTTTGTGTGTCCTCGCATAACTCATGTGAAGGAAATGTTATCTGGTTGTAAACCACAGAGGCAGGAGCAACTCACTGCACATGGGTGAGGAAGGAGGCGTTTGTTGTGTCATTTTAATCTACTTTTTTTAGATTATTTTTTCTCATGCATAAACACACTTATATATTGTAGAGTTGTATATAAGTGTGTTTATGCATTCATTGTACCTGGATGCAAACAATTACACCTGGATGCAAGTACGGAGCATGATGAGCAACTCACCACTCAAAGGCAGTCCTAAGCATATCTATCTGCTTATAGCAATAAACCTTTCTGGTTACAATGCAGTGTGGACTTTGGGCAGTTTGTGAAAGCGTCAGACGAAGGGCCTGGACCAGAGGGGGGACAGCCATCGCCCCCACCAGCACCGCAGCTACCTCCGCCACAGGTAATGGATGCTTCCAAGGGAATTGTAAAAAAGCATTTGTGTGAGAGTTATGTGAAGAACAAGAAGTAACGTCATTTCTTTGTAGGCTTGTGACCAAATGCTACGACCTGAACTGGCTCAACACAGCTGTCACACTGTTTTTGATCCTGCACGCCAACTAATAGACCAAAACAAATCTTCTTCCAACTTTTCATCCACCAGCTCTTCACTCAAGCTGTTACAAGAGTTTGGACACGCGCACACACATACATACGCACTCACACATACACATATATATATATACACACACAAGCTCACACACTCACGCACACAAGCTCACACACTCAACACATACACATGTATACACTCAAGCTCACACACACTCACACACACAAATACGCACAGGATCCACAAAGAGTGTCTTCCGTGCGCCGCGCTCAGACCGAAGCTGCCCATCTCTCACCCAACCTCCCAGCCGCAAGCCCTGCCATTGGAAATGGTGGCATCGACAAGCAGCCTCAGCTCATTTCCATGAGCAGCGCGAGCAGCTGGCACTCAGGTCTGTCGCCTATGCCTAGTGGGAACGGCATGCAAACAGGTGAGGTTGCTGCTAGTCGCCAGGTTTGTCCTTCCTAGAATGATCACATTCAGTCTAGGGTGTTATGAATGGGGCATTGCTGATGGCAAACTGCTGAACTGTTGAAAACTGGCAGTAGGGTCCCGCTTTTTGCTGTAGTAAGGGCTGGAATTGTGGTCTGTTTTTTGCTGACGTGCGTCATGATGATCATCATGTGACCGGAAGCCTGCTTCCCTGCAAGCGCCACTTGATTCAAAAGCCTGCAGCCCTGTAAGCATCACAAAAGATACTCCATATCTATACCACTTGAAGAGAAGCCTGCTTTCCTTGAAGCGCCACGTGATACGAGGCCTGTTCCCTATCTATACCACTTGAAGAGAAGTCTGCTTTTCTTCATGCGCCACGCGATGAGAGGCCTGCTCCCTATCTAAACCACCGATTAGAAGCCTGCTTCCTTGCAAGCGCCACACGGTAGAGGCCTGCCTACCCTTTTCAATACAGTGAGGTGGGGACCTCACAAGCTCATGTTGCGCGTACTGGAAGGTTTTTTGCCTCATTTCCAGAAGCTTTAAATTGTTCCAATGTTTCTGCAGCTGCCATACATATGGTATTGTCCATGGCACTTCATTTGCCCTGCCCTCATTTAATATGCTCATTGCAAATGTTCTTACGTGACCGGTGCAGCTGGAGTGTAGTGCTGTCTCCTGCGGTAGTGTACAAGAAAAGAAGAATTATGCAGCTGGAAAGGAGAGGTGCTGTCTCCTGTATGGTGAAGCTCAGACAGAAGGGGGGATGCAGTAGTGCTGCTAAAATGTAGCAGTGCAGATGCAATGTCGTGCAGCCTCCTGTAGTTGGTAGTTGAGTACAGGATAAAAGGGAATGCAAGAGGCATATGCAGCTAGAAAGCGCATCTGTCATTGCCCATGGTATCAACACACTCACCCTTACTAGCTCACAAATGATGTGTTGGGTGTGTGTGCGTGCATGCGTGTGCATGCCCTCCCCATGTGTGTGTGTGTGTGTGCGTGCATGCATGTGCATGCCCTCCCCATGTGTGTGTGCGTGCATGCGTGTGCATGCCCTCCCCGAGCCCACAAGCCTGTGAGATTGCATTTTGCAGACATGGTTGTCTGTTTGAGTTGTGCGGCCTTTTCAGGCTGCAGTGGATTGGAAATTCTGTTGTGAATCAATGCAGCATATCTTCCTATCCACAACATGCTGCTAGTGACTGCTCATGCTTACTTGTGTATAGCCATGGGCATGCCGATTGGGCGAATGCTGACTTGCCTGAATAGTTGAAGCGTACGCAAACCCTAATTTGCTGAGAATTGAAGCGTTTGGAAACCCTGTCTTGCTTATGCTTTGAAATTTAGATTATAGAATGTAGTTTGTTGCTCAATCATAACATGAATAAACAAACCCTTTTTCCACGCCCAGGCTTGACCCCCATGCCCAGTTCCAACTACAATGGCTTTCAAGCACAAAGGTGTGTGGATGATCTTGAAAGGGTGAGGGCTTACATGCCCAGGGAAGGGGGGCTGCACTGAGTGTGGATGAGGTCACTTGAGTTCAAGGTGGCAGGATAAAGGGGGCTGCGTGTGTGTGTGTTAGGGTTTTGTAAAAATGGGTTCATTGTTTTTACGGGTGGGTGGAAGGGAGGGTTTTTGGCATTTGAAGGGCTGGTTAAAAGAGAGACGTAGAGCAACAGGTGCCGATATGATAGTCACCTCTCTCTCTCTCTCTTTCAGCTTGCTTCCTCCTTTTTTCTTCTTCTTGTGCTGCCTGTAACTGATGCTCCACCTGTGCAGCAATGTCCCCATGCCTAGCAGCTGCTGTATGATGCACGCAGGGCGCTGTGCCTGTGTCCTCTCCACCTGCACTGCTGACCATCTGTACTTGCCGCAGTGTCCCAAAGCCTATCAGCTGCTGTAAGATTCACGCAGAGCGTTGTGCCTGTGTCCTCTCCACCTGCACTGCTGACCATCTGTACTTGCAGCAGCCTCTCAAAACCCAACGGCAATGGCGTGCATTCATCAGAACTGATAGCATCACCAGGGAGCTGTGGCCAAGGGGCAGGGGGAAGATTGGTTGACGTAGAGCTCAGGTGTGCATGTGTGTGTGCGGGTGTGTTTACATGTGTACGTGTGTTGTTGTGGGTATGGGTGCGGTGTTGTGTGTGTGTGTGTGTGTGTGTGAGAGAGAGAGAGAGAGAGAGAGAGGTGTGGTGTATATTTGTGGTTGCTTGTGGGGGTGTCAAGGTAGGAATGTGTGGGTGAGGGTTGGGTGGCTGCAGTTGTTGGCGTTGGGTGTGGGTGTGAGTGTGAGTGGTTGGGCACAAAAATATATGTAAGGGTGAGATACAGGACTGAAAACGTGTAAAGAAAAAAGGCAACGGCAACGTTGGAGCTTGTCCAGCATCATGGAAGCACCGTGAGTGTTATCTTACAAATTACAGCCTTTGTACGGGGCTCAGTGGCTTAGCTCACCATAGCTCAAACTTGTGTTCACGAGACATAACACATGTAACGTTGGGTGGACATCCACAGCATGTGCATACACGCACACACATGACACATACCTCAAACATGACACACACACACACTCACTAATACAATACATGCACAACACACACATGTGCAGCCCTGCTAGCAGCATCAACGACCGCCGTCCCAGCACCAGCTTCCCGCCGCTTGATGGGAGCAGTGGTAATGGCAATGGCCTCCCTGCTAGCCCTCCCACTCCCTCTTACCGTGGTGGCATGAATGGGGTTGCAGAGGGGGATGGCGCAAGTCATCATCCCATTTCGGCGTTGCAAGGAGGGGGTGAGAAAGGGGGTGGGGAGGATGTGCTAGTGCATAGTCAACATGCTGTGTCTAGTCAGCAGCAGCAGCAGCAGCAGCAGCACCAGCACCAGCACCAGCACCAGCAGCAGCATCAGCAGCAGCAGCAGCTGGAAGCGAAAGAGGGGCAGGGAGTGTGGGGGGGAGGGAGAACAGGGGGGAGCGCCGCCCAAAAGCAGCAAGCCATGCGGCAAGCAGCGAGCCAGCAGAACCTAGTGCAGGCTAGGGAGCAGCTGCGGAGCGTGCTATTTCAAAAAGAGCGGGACGGCAAGATCACGAAGGTGGGCATTGTTTAAAATTGTTGCGTGGAAGGTCTTATGGTCAGAGGTGGGGCAACTGGTGCAGAGCGTGACAAGCACACACAGGCGAGCGTGCACATACATACACAAACACACACAGAAGCCATACATAGACATACACACATGCATACACACACAGGTTGAGGAGAGGGCAGTGGGTCGCGTGGACAGGGCCATTTACAGGACCTACCTAGCTGCGTGGTCACCTTCCCTCATGCTGCTGCCTATTTTTGTGGTGGTGCTGGCACTGTCCGAGCGAGGGATGCAGGTAGGTTATGCGGATGTGTGTAGGATTCCTTGTGTCGATTACCTGCATATGACGGTCTGGATGGATGTGTGTAGGATTCCTTTGCGTCGATTACCTGCATATGACGGTCTGGATGGATGTGTGTAAGATTTCCTTTGTGTCGATTACCTGCATATGACGGTCTGGATGGATGTGTGTAGGATTTCCTTTGCGTCGATTACCTGCATATGACGGTCTGGATGGATGTGTGTAGGATTTCCTTTGCGTCGATTACCTGCATATGGCGGTCTGGATGAATGTGTGTAGGATTTCTTTTGCGTCGATTACCTCCATATGACGGTCTGGATGAATGTGTGTAGGATTTCTTTTGCGTCGATTACCTGCATATGACGGTCTGGATAAATATGTGTAAGATTTCCTTTGCGTCGATTGCCTGCATATGACGGTCTGGATGGATGTGTGTAGGATTCCTTTGCGTCGATTACCTGCATATGACGGTCTGGATGGATGTGTGTAAGATTTCCTTTGTGTCGATTACCTGC
>Ga0307963_1000915_pt1 | contig 21465 bp, 25 predicted proteins | sample OrgLakmetagen594_FD_201829 | JGI IMG/M metagenome (GOLD analysis project Ga0307963, IMG submission 201829) | Saline water microbial communities from Organic Lake, Antarctica - #594 | ecosystem: Environmental > Aquatic > Non-marine Saline and Alkaline > Saline | place: Antarctica: Organic Lake... | reverse complement strand
TAAATGACACACACACACACACACACACACACACACACACACACACACACACACACACACACACACACACACGCACACACACACACATTCACACACACACACACACACACACATACACGCACACGCACACACACACATACACACACGCACACGCACACACACATACACACACATACACACACACACATACACTCACACACACACACACACACACATACACACACACACAAACTTACATGCGCAGACATACACGCACATACACACACACCTCAATGCGCACGGACACGACACAATGCTGGCATATGCAAAAGAGTACCTGCTGCATTTTGTGCACAGGCACATACGTGGGGCACATCTGGCGATGCAGGCTAGCCTCGTGCAATAAGCTGCTAGGGGACTACACAGCCGGTGACTAAATTATGTACCTGCAATTTACTCCTACAAATGCGAGAGGGTGTGCCTGTGTCTGTGCGTCTTCGCTCATTTGCTTGTGAGCATGAGTACCAATTCAATCCAATCCAGTATCTTTTGGTCCAACAGGTTATGAATTACGTCAGTTCTAGATTCATGTAGCTCTATCTGTCACAGCAGAATGTGTGCCCCCCCACTTTCTTTGTCGTAACACTGTCCTCATCCTCTTCCTTGTGATTGGGTCTTCCTCGTTAACCAGGGCAAAAGGATGCCGTCTTTGAGATCCTCAGCTCCAACCCCCCAAAGTGTACCTCTCGGCCGCTGTCCCAGACCTTTCGTCCCAATCCAGAGTGGGGCAGATGGAGGGAGAGAGGGAGGGCTAAACCAGACATCCCTGTGTGGGTGAGTGCTTCTCTGCTAGGCCTTGACTGCACACGCTGTCCACATACACGCATCACTCACATCATATACATAAGGTTGGCCAGAAACATAAATATATGGTGCATATACGATTTTCTTGGCAGGGATTTCATCAATTATGCGGTCATGTACGACGTTAATATACAGTTCTGGCCAACCCTGATCATATACATGCATGGGCACACATCCGCTCTCACACACAGCCTGTGCACTTGTGCTGATCTGTATAATAAGGCGGAAGGGAACGCACTAGAAGGGGAGAGAGCTCATATGCTTGAGATAGGATGCTTTGTCTTCCTAACGGCGTGCATCTGATTGGCAAAATCTGGTTTTGCAGACTACACTGTTGCAGCGTCCTCCTGTTTGTTTTGTTGTGCTTACCAAAGCCAAAACTTAACAAGAGCTGGGACGTAAATGGATTGCCAATGCAGCATGTCTTCAGGAATGCATACCTTGACATTTTGCTGTGGTAAAAGCCTGCAAGAAAGTGTGCCAATTGCTCCACTGCAATTGCAATAATTCATTTATTTGATCTATACGCAGAACGCTCTTCTCACACTACCTGCAAGCGCTTAATTTCATACATGGATGCATCTTTAAAAAACTAAGCAAAGATGCTGCAGGGCGTGCCTGTCAGGTTTTGGCCTGCATGTTGTAGCAAATGCAATCATCACCTTGACCTGCACACGACACAGACACGCATGCTCTCACAAATACAATCATCATCTTGACCTGTAAACGACACAGACACGCATGCTCACACAATTACAATCATCATCTTGACCTGTAAACGACACAGACACGCATGCTCACACAAATACAATCATCATCTTGACCTGTAAACGACACAGACACGCATGCTCACACAAATACACTTTACGGCCCTGTGCAGGCATACGACTGTGTTGGCAAAGGAGCTGTAGATCGCGCCTGTCACATCTTAACCTCTATGTTGGAGCACGCCACTCAAGACGTTCGTGCACAACTCTGTGCTAACGACACATGTGTGGGCATTATCGGACGGCACCAAGTCACGACTGACATACCTGAGCACGTGTATCTGAAGCTGTTTAAAGGTAGGGCTTGTGCGTTTTGAAGGCAGACGTTAAGAATGCTGTCTTTGGTTGGACCATGCAGCCTTGCAGATCATGGATTTAATCGAGGTTGAAACAACAACAAAGTGCAACGACACAGTTCATCACAGAAGGACCTCAGGCCATTGGGATACGAATTATGGCGTGCTGCATTTGGGTGCACCTGCATGCAAGGGCAAGACAAGTGATTGAGATGTGCGAGCGCTGTTCCTCTGCTTTGATAAAAGTAACGGAAGCATCTATTTGGGTGCAAATGTGTAGACACGTTTGCTGCACGTGTAAAGCCAACAAAGCTGAACAGAAATGTGCAATCAGATCCCAGGCCTACCCTGGTCTTGTATGCCTAGCTTGCCTGTACACGTATCCTCACGAGACATTGCTTTGACCTACATCGCTGTGATGTCCTGTGGGTTGAGAAAGTGTGACAAATGCCACGAACAAAGTGGCTCCTTTTCATTGGTTAGTGGTTAGTGTGGGGAGTGGTCTTAACTGCCTGTGTGGTTTTCCTTTCTCTCTTCCCACGAGGATGCTCGTTTCAGAACATACCATTGCAGCCTTGCATATCGGTCATGTCCCTACCACCATTGGGTTAGTAGGTGTGTCTTGTCTCGTTGGCATGGCTTCAGATCATAATAAGCCGCTTTGCTCCACTGTGATGTCACTACCTTGTGTAAAGGAGGCCGTGATCTGGATGCCACTTGTCGCGGCTTGGGAGGCACGCTATCATGCACCATGACCACTTGTGGGGAGGAGAACCTTGACATGGTGGATGACAAGTGCGTGTCTGTGTGCAAGGAGATACAACGTGTGCTCATGCGTGCTAATGTGCTCATGCGTGATAAACCCATGGACAAGGTGTCATGCAAAAGCTGCTACTGCAGGCAACGTGCGTTTGCTCAGAAATCATAAGCATGCACAAATTTTGACGCAACACCAAACAGTATGTCCTCTACGGCCATTCACGTTGTTTGATACTTAAATTAATTTGTGCGTGTAGATGCACATTTGCATGTGTGCTTCCGCTTCTGCAACAGCGGGCACAGTGACAACAAGTATGGAATCAGTGTGCTTTGCTGCACGCACAAAAGCTTCTTCAGGCTATACTGCTTCATATCAATGCCTATGTAATGCCGGAGGTTGTGCGTGATTGTGAAAGCATCATTCTTCCTGTTGACTTTGTTTTCAATGTTGCTACAAGTCTTAGATATCACAATTACAATTATAACATATTATCATCCCTCTCGCCCAAACAGAACAAGAGCGCTCTGTTCTGCTCTGTATGCATAATCTTCCTGCATATTCCTAATTCATTTCGGCAGCTAATCGGCATTCCTGTGTTTTGCTTCGCATGGACATATGCCGCTCCATGTTACTGCAGAATTTAAGTTTTGTTTATTTTAGCAGCTACTCGGCCTTGCTGTATTTTGCTTCGCATGGACATATGCTGCTCCATGTTCCTGCAGATTTTATCCGGAGGAGAGTATCCTTGTGCACGAGTTTGGACATGCTGTCATGAACGGTGAGCTAAATCCTAGATTATTTGCGGCAGCCAGAACCACACACGTCTGTAATGTATGTTCAAATTCCCCCCTACATTCATCACATCACAACAGTACAAAAATCACGAAGAAGGGCTTCCACCCAAGCAGGCAATTCACCCCAGAAAGCGCTGTCTTCTGTGCTGTGCTGAGTCTCAGGAGCGTTGATGCCCACGTTGGCTGTAAGTCTCAGCAGATGCTGCCCATTTCAACCGTTGAGTCATTCGACTCTATATGTGTGTTAGCTGCTTTTGCCTTGCTTTGAGCCTTAAGGTACCTTTAAGGTGAAAAGCAAAGAAGAACATCACAGCTCTCTCTCTCTCTCTAACTTGCAAGGCATATTTGATCAGCGTGGTGGCTTAGTCTCTGTTGTTCTCTCTTTCGATTTCTTGTGGGGCTCTGGCTAGTGTGAACACTAGTCGAGAGCCTTTCTTAAAAGCACGCTGATGCGTTATCAGTAGGGTTGGCCAGAACCGTATATATACACCGTATATGACCGTATCTTTGGTGAATTCCCTGCCAAAAATACCGTATATATACCGTATATATGGTTCTGGCCAACCCTATTTATCAGTGTAGACCTGCACTTGTTACTGCACTTGTTCCGTGCTGGCCGTATAACGTCACCCACTCGCCCAATGACTCCACACTTGCACTCCTAATTCTGTTAATCCTGATACTTTGTAACCATGCTGCTTTACGGCTGGCCGAATATCGTCACCCACTCACCCAATGACTTCACACTTGCACTCCTAATCCTGTTATTCCTGATACAATGTAACAATGCAAGCCTCAGAGGTAATTGTGCATAACAACCACGGCGCTGTGCTACAGCAGCTTCTGTTGCAAGGCAGCCTGTCACTGACACTTTTCGCCTCTCAATAATCTTGTTTTGAACACCTTTTGCAGTGGGATTGAGTGAAGAAGTCCGTGGTCAGATACAGGAGGCATACCAGTCTGCCAAAGCAAGGGGAACCTATGGGTGCCAAGGTAAGCTGACGTTTGGTCACTGTTACCTACGATCTTGTGTGTGTGCTGTGTGTGCTGTGTGTGTTTGAGTTTGGTTTTCAACATGTTTTTTGTGCCAAGGGGTACTACTTGACCACGTTACGGCCCGCAACATTTACTGAAAGCTGCTTTCGATGGTCACAGGTAAGCAGATGTCAACGTGCGTGCCCTACTGCCATTGACGCTTGCCTCATGCCCTCGAGGTTTTGCCTGTATTCAATTGGCAGTCATTTTTAAATCACAGGCTGCTACGCCATGGAAAATGCGGATGAGTATTGGGCTGAAGGCTCCCAGGCGTGGTTTGGTGCTACCATTCGCACAGGTGAGCACCCACAAAGAATAGTCGTACAGGCGGTATGGTAGTCAATGTCAGGATATTGCAACCATTTAAGGGAAGGAGGATAACAGCGCAGGCGGTGAAGTCAAACCTCACACATCCATTTTTGAGCTGCACCAACAAGAGCCATATTGGGTATATACGTATTATGCGTGTGCACGCAAACACACATGCACACATACACACACGTAATCACGCACACACGCACGCAAGTAATGCACGTTGTGGGTAACAAAGAATTCCCCCCCCTTAAAATGCAGAGAGTATATTTAAGAAGCACAATGATTGACTACAAGATCGGTGCGACCTTTACAAATTGGAAGGGACTTGTAGTTTTCATTTTGTAGGGTCTGCGGTTAAAGCTTGGTAGGTAGAGGTTATAAAAGCTGTAATCAAGATGCGTCACTGCCGGTTTATAGGCACAGGGTCAATGGCGCCCATCACCGCTTGCACCCTCTTACATATGTCCCTATAACATGAAAAGACGTGACATGAAAAGTCACCAAGAGAGGGCCAGTGTTTGGTTTGGCGTTGGAATTAGGCGTTCAAGGAGCGGTTAGGGTTTTAACCATGGTGTAAGTCCTCTTTTACCTGTGTGGGTTTCAGTGAGCAAATAGAGGCTAGCACTTCAGTGGGTTTTAAGTGAGCAGATAGAGGCAAGCAATTCTGTATATTTAAGGAAGCAAATAGAGGCTAGCGCTTCTATATATTTGAGTAGCAATAGAGGCTGGCACGTCAGTATATTTAAGTCAGGCAGGCAAGCTGGGAAAAAATTGGGGGATGTGCAAACTACATGCTCTCAGCTTACCACACAATAGCAACATGTATTCTTTGCAGATGTCAACGGAGGCCTCAACACCCGAGCCAAAATTCAAAAACAGGACTCACAGCTTGCCAGCATCCTTCTGAAGGTGAACACTGCATAACCTGTTCCAAGAGCAACTCTTCTAGGGCAGCTGAAATATACAGGGAAGGCTCAAATATCTACACAAGGTGGGTCTCTGTAATACTGATAGGTCACAGGTCACAGGTTGCAGGTTACAGATTACAGGTTACAGATGTGCCTTCAGTCAAATGCAACTGCTAGGCTGTGTATGTAAAGCAATATAAAAATGTGAGGAGTGTTTGTTGTAGCACCACAGACTTGTTGTAGCACCACAGAGTGTTTGTTGTAGCACCACAGACTCGTTGTTGCACCACAGAGTGTTTGTTGTAGCACCACAGACATGTTGTAGCACCACAGACTTGTAGCACCTGCAAATAACCCTTGAAAGGGAGAAAGGCACAACGCTGTGCCTGATGAGCTCTGAACCAGCACTTGCCTGGCTAAGACTGTCGTAAGATTGAAATTGAAATCAGATGTTAAAGCAGATTAGCAGGCGCTTCCCGTTGTATGTCTTTTAACACCTCATACAGCAAAGCGCAACCAGTACTACAGATAGGCAGTAAGGATGCACAAAAAGGGCATGCACACCTTAAGGAAGTCATGCGAAACGCGCAACTCATACACACACTTACACGCAATGTGCAAACATGTACAGGTGTACGGGTATGGGCCATGGCGCTATAACCACGACAGCCCTTTCAGCCTGCAACCAAAACACTCTTCCAAGCGTGCAAGGATGGACGGCGCCCACACACACAGCGATGGATTGCAACCTTCCTTTTCTGCAACTGCTGCTGCACTGTCCCCCGACACTTCAGTGGATATCCCATCTGAAATGGTCATGGACAGATCCCGGTTGGTGGCCACCTGCTACTCATCTTCAGGTATGATGATAGAACACACTCACTCACACACAATACACTCAGGTATAAAGAGCTTATTTAACCAAGGTCACACAATCATTTCTTGCCCAGTTTCTTCGGTGGACTCAAGCTAGTGCGGACGCTAGTTTTGAGTCTTCCCTAATGCTCCTTTTACTTTTTCACTTTGCAGGGAGCTCCTGCGTGTCCTGCCTGCGTGCACCCTGCAGGCTTCTGCCTCCTACCATGTGTGCACCCACTCCCCCGCCTCAAGCTGACACCTTTTGCTCTCCTTCTATACTCGGAGCACGAGCTTTGAATTGTTTGTATTTGCCGATGCTCAGTGTGGCGCAAGGGCAGAAGGGCAGAACCTGGGCCTCCCTCCTGGGAGGTGCCTAATTGTAGGTCATACAAGGTTTGAGTTGCTATTGCTCTTAGATCTCTAGAAAGAACAGAGTGTGATGACCGCTTAGCTGTAAAGTAAACATGTTTGTAAAAAATGCATGTGTTTGTTAAAATGTGTGTGTTTGTTTTTAATGTTGTTTGTTAAAACGTTTAAACGATAGCTAATACACGTGTTTGTTAAGATAAATGTGTTTATTTTATTTCCCTACATCGTCTGCTCTTTCCCCGTGCTGGTTTCCAGCTTGTGAGTCAAGTTTTTATTTCACCTTGCAGCTTAAAATTGAATGGCAAATTATGTCTTTGCTCAGATGCATTTGGTCTTGCTAGTATTATGAAATGCTGCCAAGCTTGTCCATACCAGACATGTCCTTTCCAGTAACAGTTCCAACTCTCATCAGGAGCCGGTTTCAGGCCAAATCTGAGACCTTCCTGAACCCCATTGGTTTTTTTACTTCCTCTCTGGTTAAGAGTTCTACGGAATCCGGAACAAAAGCGACCTCGTTTTCTCTAACTAACGTGGGGAGCGGATTTCACTGCTCACGTAGTTTTCCTCCTTACGTATGCGCTTGCTGCCACGCAAGTTGGTTTTCTACCGTCATTTCCGTCATTCCCGTAAGTATCAGCCAGGAAGGAAATGAATTGTGGGCGGGTGCGGATTTCTTGCGTTGGATCAGGAGGCGCCAGTAAGCAAAACGTTTGGACGACACGTGTCAAATCGATCAAGAATTAGATATTCGGAATCCTCTCGTCGAGATCTGTCGATTGATATATGTATGGGTCCAATCGGAGGGGGGGGGGGGGTCTGGGGGGGGTCCGAGTTTTTTTACCCCCCCTCCAAATTTTTGCTGGGCCACTCCTACGAAATTTAAATATGTTGTAGGAATCCTCAGCTCAAGCCCAGTCGATTAGCACCTTTTTTGGGCAAATTAGGTTAAGGGGGGGGTCTGTGCACCAAAAGTCAAAGGCACACGCGCTCGGGTGCAGGCCGCGGGGTGAGTCAAGCCAATGGAGCAGCAATTCACCCCAAACTTACAGGATTGTGCCAGCATGAGGTAGTCAGTGGAATTTTGAAAATTTGGAAGCAATGTGGGACTGTGCAAGCCAGTTGTGGGCGCCTGGTAGATAGGTCACGTGTGCATGGGCGTTCGTATCTCAGTTATTGCCCCGAAACTCTGCAACACTTCAGTTTCAGGTCTTGATGAGTATGCAGATGGATGTCTGTTTGAAAAAGGAACAGATTGGACCAGTGGTACCCTTTTTGTCCGGGTGGGGGCACCGGAAGGGGGGTTTGAGGGGGGGGGTGGGGGTCAGGGAAGTCCAAAAGTCATATGTGCCTATCGAAATCAATTTTCTGGCGCCTCCTGATTGGATGGTAGAAATTAGTTTTCAGCTTTACATCCTGGGCTTACAACGAGCGCCCTCAGCTTATACTTTGTAAGCACCGCTTCCATGTCATCCACCAGACATTATTGGGAAGGCAGGTGCACTTTCATTACACGTGGGAAAAAGAGAAAAAGGACGCAGGTGGAGGTAAAATACACCAGCATTTAGAAAATGATGTGTTTTGGTTCCTGAGCCAGCAGCACCCCAATGAATGCAGAGCCACACTACGTCCTACGTGGAGGAAAATAAAAAGAGGAAAGACTTTTTAATGGAAATTAGCAGAGGGGGTCAACGGACCAAATGTCCAAATATGTGCCCCTTTTGCACTCGGAAGCCGGCCATCCACTGCCCCTTTATCCGATTGGTACCATTTTTGCTTTAAATTGAAGCTGGTACTATGAGTTACACGAAGATGTGCTTGGATTCATGTAGGTCACTCTGTGTGCAAATTGGCAGGGCTGAAGGCCCACAGTGACCACCAAAACCCTCAGAAGGTGGCTTTGCATGGGAAAACAGCATATGTTGGCCTACGTCCCCAACTAGTTGACCGTTTCACTCCATTTCTTTTGCAATGATGTTTGTTTATTATAAGGACTCATAACACCAAAAATCATGTGATTTGGTAATGTGGGTGGCCTGGTAAGATTTTTTGGTGAAAATTTGTGTTCACGCCGCAGGCAATCAGACATTTTTGCCAATACCGGCAACATTCAAGCTCAGGTGCTATCAGCAGTGCTACCTCTGGGTACTGAGCTTGATTTTTGCCAGTCCTGGCCACCATACTCTATTCACATTTCAAAAGTACCCCCATTGGGGGCCTCCGTTGACCCCCTCTGGGAATTTAGGTGGTTGGAAGGTATGAGGTGGCAGAAGCCTGCATACCACCAGGAGTATTGCTCAGGTATCAATGATTTTTTTAATTGAGGACCTTATTGATGATTTTTGTTGCGGATCTACTTGCATATAGGCTTGATTTTTTCATGAGTGCTGTGGCCTGTAGACCTGTAAGAACTTTGAGGCTGTGGAGTGGGTTCCTTGTGTGGCTGCTGTAAATGGTGCTTGTTGCTCCTAGCATGATGGAGATTTTTGCGGTGTTTGAGTAAGCGAGGCATTAGCAGCTCATGTTGTTCCTGATTGTTGGTTAGGGGATGTGTCTAACAGTACTTAAATATATATCATGTTTGAATGGTTGTACATCTCTCAGGTTATCACGGGCAACTCTTCTTGCATAAGAGGCAGATCTAGTTTGATACGTGTTTTGGGGTTTCTTTTGGGGCGTGGTTGCTGGGTCGGAGTAACTATGATTGCATCTGGCTTGCTAATTTTTGACCCTTGCTGCGCGTCGAGGTTGGATGTAGAGTTAGAACATTTTTCATCTGCATTCAGCAGAAGGGCGTGTTTTGCCATGTTGTACCGTTGTGCACACGGCTGCGTATGCATGCCTGCTTGTGCTAGCAGGCATGCACTTTGTGTACCTTATTGGATCGCTTTTGTAATCGCTCATTTGTCCAGTGTCATGCTGATTAATATTCAAGGTTTATAAGGATTACAAGGAAAAGCCCTTCAGTCAAGAAGTATGACTGCTTGCCTGTTCATAAAGTAATAAGTTCATGAACGAAAAGATGGAGTTTGTTGTTTTCCTGGTGCCAAAAAGCATATACATCCTGGGATCCTGCCTGTGGAAAGGGGGTTGAAGTACATCGTGTGCAGCAAGGATGTGTCAATCAAGCAGTTGACTATTGATTGTCCAGGATTTATTAAATTAATGTTTATTTTATATGGGAAGCCTGAGCATGTGGTAGGTGCCGTCTAGCTTTTGGCAGATGGGGCAGATTGGTTGGTGGTTGGCCTTCTAGATGATTGCACTGATGAGCGGCACGCTTCTTTTAGTTGTATATCAAATCTGTGCGGCAGAGCATAGCATTGTCCTTCCTCCAGAGGTGAGCGACTCTTGTATTTTTCCATAATGAGTTAATTATAATGAGTCATTTACGTCTTTCTCGACAACACCTTCCTTGATCAGTTTTTGGTATTTTGTATGCTTTCAGTGGACTGATGGCCTTGTCATGCTAAATCAGTGGCATGGACAAATCATGTGATTTCCCCTGGGATTTACAATGTGAGCAACTTTACGGATATTGGTTTGGCCAGTTTACAGAGTTTACAGAGTTTACAGAGCCATCAGTCAAAAAAATGCGACTGCTAGGCTGCGTATGTAAAACGTAAAACGTGTAAAAATTGTGATAATTGTTGTTGTAGCATCAGACTTGTAGCACCTACTAAAAATCCTTGGATAGAGGAAAAGGCACAACGCTGTTTGCGACATTGCAGCACTGAATAAAATCAGTAAAAACAATCAAGCATCTGCCAGGACCAGCCGACCGCATTAAATCAAAGAGGGGGGATCACCATCTGTGTGTTTTGGGCACGTGAACTTCATGTTGCTGAATATTTGTCACACTGAGGATACAAGATTGAGGGAGGCAAATAACATTATACATAAACTCATGTGTGAGGAGCAGCACATGCACAACTTTGGCCATTTTAGATGGTACTCTTGTAATAAACCCGCATTTCAGACATCCAACTCCTCGGTGCGTTGCTTGAACCGTCGCTTACTTCTCACGTGGAGAGGGAGGAGACGTTAACACACCTGTATGGGGCTCCGGGCTTTAGGTGCTGGTGTCGCGGTGCAGCATGATGACCCCATTCCGCTGAATATGGCTCATACTTGTAACCCATGCTTAGCTGGTACCATGGCCATGATTCGTCGTGACAGCCTACAATTATTCTTGATTAAGGACTGTGGGTCGTGCATGTGTGCATTGAGATCTGAGAAAATGGAGAGCCTTTCTGCTGGAGGTGTACCTTTTGGCAGGTGTCGAGAGCATCTGGTAGGTGGGCTGGGGGAGGGCCCTCCACCCTTGCTGGCCAGAAGATGGATGATGAGGGGATGGGGTGGGCGTCAGAGTCAATGTGATGTCATGGTCACTTTGATTTTTCGCAGAGCATTTAACTATAGCAGCACAACTCGTTCCCTTGGATGCCGGCAATGAGCTTTGACTGCATAGAGATTGACTGTGCCTTTAGATTGCTGGATGTGGTGTGCAATGTTGTCCTCTAGTAGCAGTCTAGCGTGTTTTGTGCCGTTTCATGCGCCGTGGCACACAAGTACAGGACGCCTTTTGTTATTTGCCACAGAGTGCTAGCGCTGTCTCTCTGTCGCAATATGGGCGTGTTCATGTAATAGCATACATTCCTGCCAACTCCGAGTCGGCTCTGTTACTAATGTTTTTGTTGATGCTTGTGCCTCCTGGATTTACTGTGGCGATTATTTGGATTGAGGGTGGCACACTCAGCTCCAATAGACAGAGAGCCACACGTTTTCCTTTTTGAGTAAGGCAAATCTTATCTGTGCAGGCCCACTTCCTCCATTCAGGGGCATCGAGTTCCTTTAAGCGCTGGTGCTGTGTATGATTGAGGGGGACTTGATTATGCGTCTCTTTGGTGCTGCCAATGCATGTTTAAATAACCTAGCTTATTTCCTTGATTCTTCGGGGAGCCTGCATACTATTTAACCCGTCTTGGCAATACCCTTCCTTTGGAGGTCCAAGAAGGGGATATGCTGCCTGTGTGTCTAGAACTGTATGTTGTATCTGGAGGCTTTTAAGGAGCTGGGTCTTAATTCTCAAAGGCTCTGAGGCTCTCTCAGCCTCTTGTTTCCTGTTTCTGACTGAGGCTTCTTACACACACATCCTGAGACACATCAACAGTTTATTCCTCGTTCTCCCTGATGCTTTCTCTTCGCGCTTCTTCAAAACAAACGTTCTCTTTCTCTATACACTTTTCTCTTCTACATACATCTGTTTCATGTTACCTCTAGCTTCTGTTTTTTTTGTTTAGACAGGTGTTGTTTCAAGATTTTTCCATACTTCCGCTGAGATGCCCTTTGAGGCATATATAGTGATGTAACCTTACCTTACCTTAATTCTCAAAGAGTTAAGAATTTTGCTTCCAAGCTTCATGTTCATTCTGTCAATTATGCTGCCAAACTTGTCCATACCAGACCTCCCCTTTTTAGTACTATTATCCGGTACTACCAAAGTGGCTCCTTTTCCTTGCCCAATATCATGCCCCACTTCTGGCAGGGGTGCTGTTTTCTATCAGGTTTGGGAGCAGCAGGAGGTAGCGGTTGCTTCTTCGTTATTCTGGCGTATAATGTGAAAAGATTCAGATGCCTTCCTCCACCCAACTTGAGCAATTGAGCATTGTCAACAACTTCAATGCGCCCGTACTGTCATTTCAACAGCTGGGCATACCATTCTTCCACTACTTAAGCTATAATAAAGACTCTCGGTCAGACCCTACAGGCAACTGTGCTATAGACAGGCTGACAATTGGCTAGCGAGATCCTTGGCACGGAGCCCTGCAAGGTCCCATCCAGCGCCCTCCCCTCCTCCACCTCTGACATGAGCAAGGTGCAGGAGCTTCGTATGGAGGCCTCTCATAGCAACGCGGGCTAGCTCGCACTGCAGATGTGTATGAGCACATTTGCGTGTGTTGCATGCGTGCAAATATGAACAATACCCTTGATCAAAATAAGTAGGCTCGCATACTTGCGCTGCCTTACTTGCTTACCCTTAAGCACACCTCACGAATACAGGTAAGTAACCCCCTGGGGCACCAAAACCCACCGTCCTCCCTTTCATTCACACATATACACACAGGCACACAGAATGCACACAGGAACAAACACATTTGGGCAGGCAAACAACAGGCCTCTGACCTTTTCTTTGCGCAAGTCAAAATTCAGGTCTGGCATGCGAGGAATGGCGGCATTAAGGCCACAGTGGTCTTGGATGAGGCCCACGTAAGCTCGGCACACAAGGGAAATGACATCCAGGCCCACCTGAGTGCAAAACAGCCGTGTATTGTAGGTGTGCTCCCTCAGAGGAGTACGTGTATTGTGTTTGAAGGAGCGTAGTGCTGGCCATAACTATGTACACAGATGTGGCTAAATAAAACGTGTAAATATACATTCACATGCTGTATACACAGTATCCCTGACAGGGAGCTTGACAAGCATGCAATCGTTTACATTGCACATACACAAGTTGCCATCCATGACTACTAGTGAGAGACGAGAGAGAGAGAGAGAGAGTGTGTGTGTGTGTGTGCAAGTGCCGATCATTGGCAGGACAAGGAATACATAGGAGTTACACAAATGCAGGCACAACAGTTATTTGTTCAGAGCCTGAACAATTAGCCAGGTCATAAACATTCCACATACGAACATCACACGCACATGCACACGCACACACTCTCTCTCTCTCTCTTTCTATCTCTCTCTCTTTCTCTCTCTTTCTATCTCTCTCTCTCTTTCTCTCTCTCTCTCTCTCTCTCTCTCTCTCTCTCTCTCTCACCTCTACTTGGATTGCGGCTTGGAGGGCTAAGACGGATTCTAATACAGGGCACAGGTCTGGAAGCGAGTCTAGCGTGAGCAGTTCGCCAAAGCCTTTCCGTCCCAAAGCAGCCTACAAAGAAACACGTGTGTGTGTGTGTGTGTGTGTGTGTGTGTGTGTGTGTGTGTATGCATGAGATTGTGCATGTGTGGCTATTGCAGCCAACAGAGGGATATGTAGACCGCATCCCAAAACTGCTTGTTTGCTGTCTCTTGCTGAGTGTGCATTTGAGTGCCTGATTCAACGCAGCAACTCCTGTGATTGTTGTCGTGCTTTACTTGATTACATGATGTGATTGTTGTCGTGCTTTACTTGATGTGATTGTTGTCGTGCTTTACTTGATGCGCATGTGTGCATGATTGCCTCGGCACTTAAACGCTGCCTGATCTCACAGCGCGCACCTGCAACATGTCTGCGGCCATCGCGGGGTCACTGTGACGTCGCGCTGCTGCAGCTGCTGCCCTAAGATCGCCCCGGCCTAGCAGCGACTGCGCTGCCTGCACACCACGTGACGATGTGCAAAGGAGGTTAGGGCATGTCGAAAAGAGGTTACCCCTTACATCGAGTTAGAGTCGTGAAACAGGCGTGGCACGACAGATGCAATGTTGTGTGCACATGTGCACATGTGCTAACGCTGCATTCATTAGCAGGATGATCAAACGACAGAAAGGTAGGGATGCAAGGGGAGCAAATGAAAAGAGGGCAGCACTGTAGGCCGGGGAAGGAATGCAAAGGGGGTCAAGGAGAGAAGACGTGTAAAGTGAGAATGACGACAGAGCGCGAGGAATGTAGGTGAGAGGGAGGCAAGCAGGAAGGGGCAGAGAGCGCAGGAATGCAAGTTTGGAGGTGTGCACACTTCAAGATGAAGGCCTCATGTATACACAGGCCAATGCAAATAAAGCCCAAACCTAGATAAATATCCCCGTTATCAGATTAACCTCCTTGGATACCTGCACCTAGGCAGGGCAGCACGTAGCCACACACCATTCGACATGTCATAAGATTAACACCTCGTGCAGCGTTTCCAAAAAACACGTGCAAAGAGAGAGACGAGTCTTGACATACCTGCAGCCCGTTCAACCGTCCTAGTAATGTTAGCCGAGTGTTGTCCGATCCTGGTACGATCTGAGATATGGCATCCAGATCTGGGTCCCCACCACCCTGCAGGGGGTGTGGATACAGGGGCAAGTGTGTGTATGGGGGGGAAACGTGTTGATGTTTGCGTGCGTGTGTGTGCTGGTGGTGGTGGGGGTAAATGTAGGTATGACAAGTGTGAGAGAAGCAAGGTCGTGGTGTTCTGGCTGCCTTACGCCCTGAAATACACATTAGTTGTATATTAATTGACACTGAGTCAATCCAACTGCCTCCTCCAAAAATAAAAGATAAACGACCGCTATGGGCAAATCAATCACTGTCCCACCCCCAGAAAATTAAGGGCGATGTTATAAGAATCCTTTAATACGGAAAGTGCTGGCACCATCTGTGTGGTGTCCCTATGTATAAGGCTTCAACCGAATGTGCAATACCCCACATGTACAAGGCAGACATGTATAAGACTTGTATAAGACGTGGTGTCCCTATGTATAAGGCTTCAAATGAATGTGCAATACCCCACGACAGTCATCACAGGAGCTGTGTGTCACAGGTGGCAAGTTCCAGATTTGCTTAGGAAGGGTGTCTGCCAGTAATGACTTGCATTCAAAGTCTAGCTTTTGGGTGACTGAAATGAATGAAGCGCACAACGAGCTATGCACAGCGCTAGCCTAGCAGTCGCACGTTTTGCTGATGGCTTTACCTGTAAACTCTGTAAACTCTATGCACAGCGTTAGCTGTTTGTTACTTGACAAAAAAAGTAAGCTTGCACGTACTCCAGTAGGAGGAAGTGGAAGCTGTGCTGGGATGCAAGGCATTTCATTGTTCTCAAAACCCTTTTAACAACCTTTCATTTTGGCACGCAAGCGTCTGGCAACTCAGGTGCTGCAAACAATTGGGCGAGTCCTCACAGCTGACAAAGGGCTTCACTCAGACATACAGACCTGTGACCACCAAAGGAGGAGCTGAAAAGCTTTGAGAAGGCCTGCACGCCAGCCCCATTCTGATGCCAAAACATCAACGATGCACGTGCGTGCATCCAGCTTCCACCACACAAACACACACACTAAAAAGAAGAGGCTCTAGACCACACCTGTACACCACACCTGTAAAACACCAGGAGGAGGGGCTGGGCTGCAGCACACCTGTACACCACACCTCGTCGCCACCAGGAGGAGGCTGGGCTGCTACGAGAGGCCCCACACAACCACACACACACACACACAAAGGAGGAAGAGGCTCCAGACCACACCTGAACACCACCAGGAGGAGGGGCTGGGCTGCTACGAGATGACCTGCGAGCAGCTCCCCCACTAATGCCTACTGCACCTCGGGCACCATTCCGACTTGCACCACTGGCCTGCAATGAAGGGAGTGTGTGTGTGTGTGCGTGCGTGCGTGTGTTCATGTATATATTTGCACCATTCTGACTTGCATCAATGGCCTGCAATGACAGGAGTGTGTGTGTGTGCCTGCGTGTGTGTATGTGTGTGTATTTGCACCATTCCGACAGGCACCTCTGGCCTGCAAGGGCAAAAGCGTGTGTGTGTGCGCACCATTCTGGCTGGCACCACTGGCCTGCAAGGGCAAGAGCGTGTGTGTGTGCGCACCATTCTGGCTGGCACCACTGGCCTGCAAGGGCAACGCAAGTGTGTGTTTGAGTGTGCGTGTGTGTGTACGTGCGTGCATGCACCATTCTGACTGGCACCACTGGGCTGCAAGGGCAAGGGCGAATAAGTGCTTATGAATGCTTTCAATGTGCAATTTTTGTATGAATGCTTTCATCTGCTCAATGCACAGAATTGCCAAAAAACATTGCTAAAGAAAATTTGGACCTGAAGAAAGGATTGCAAAAGCGTCAGCTGCTTCAGTCAGCCAGATATAAGCATTGTTGTGCACTTTACGGTTGACGCTGTCAACCGTCATTTGACGGTCAGGCGTAATTTACGGTTTTGACCGTCAGAAACTAATCATCAGGCGTAATTTACGGTGATTTTAATTTTTGACGTCTGACGGTCGGCTTTACAGTTATTTACGGTGGGGAACCGTCAGGAATTAGTTATTTACGGTGGGATACCGTCAGCAGCTGGCCAGGCCGGGCCAGGCTCGACTGACTCAGGGCCACACGAGCCCTCTTGGCCTGATTACCGGAGGACATTTTATATTTATCTCGCAAATCGTAAATCGCAAATGTTGTTTGTGGGGAAATCAGAGCTTGAGTTGGCACTCTGAGCCACTGAGTACCTGACGCCGCACCGTTGCTTACGATTTCCCACCGTCAGTATGAATTTCACCGTTAATTATGGTTATGTGACGTAGACGTCATTTAAGCACCGTAATTTACGGTGCCATTTCTAATTGACGCCTTATGTGCACAACACTGGATATAAGTAAACACAGTGATGATTACACTACACGTCTCCTCTTTCACGAGGGTTACAGCTCCTGGTGTGAGCTGCATACATAAACACCCTCCCTCCCCCCAACTCATACCCTACCTGTCGCGCTAAGTCAGAGGCTTGTCTGAAAGGTGTCGGGCTGGCGGCAGCATGAGAGGCAGCAGCAGATTCTGCTGCAGCTGTCAAGCGAGCCTCACGTTGCAAGGCTGCCAGATCAGGCCCCTGTACGAGCACGTGCACAGTCCAGGGTAATGGTAAGCAGCAAGAACAGTGGCAGCTTCTGCTGCAGCCGTCAAGCGAGCCTCACGATGCAAGGCAGCCAGGTCAAGCCCTTTAGCAGGAAGAAATGAGACACAAAGAGCTCTCTTACCCACGTCCCCTGCAGGATTGAGCTTGTGGGCCTCTGAGCAGGCTGATGCCTACTAAGCAAACCAGATACGTTGGCAAGAACTGTATATATACACCGTAAATTACAGTATACATGATAAAATACCTGCCAAAATACCGTATATACACGGTTCAGGCCAACCCTACAGGTACGCCTTTGACCCAAGTACGTCTTTGATCCAAGTCAAATTTCAAACCGTCATGCTCACATTCACGGTTCTACCCTGGAACTGCCATCTTTCACTCTACTGTATCCTTAATAATCCGCGACGCCCTATCAATTAACGTTACACAAAGCACTCTATCAAAGGCCACCATTACCTGATTCCGTAGCAAACTATCCCCCACACCCACGCCCACGGACGTCTTTCCTACATGACTGGACGAAGTGCTAGAGTCAACGGGGGTGGAGGTGGGTGCTTGAGGAGGGAGCCCTGTGTGTATATGCGTGTATGTGCATACACATCGACATGCATGTGTACAACCCTGTGTGCATATGTGTGTAAGTGCATACACATATACATGCATGTGTACGATCCTGTGTGCATTTGCGTGTAAGTGCATACACATATACATGTATGTGTACAATCCTGTTTGCATTTGCGTGTAAGTGCATACACATATACATGTATGTGTACAATCCTGTGTGTATATGCGCGTATGTGCATACACATCGACATGCATGTGTACAACCCTGTGTGCATATGTGTGTAAGTGCATACACATATACATGTATGTGTACGATCCTGTGTGCATTTGCGTGTAAGTGCATACACATTTACATGTATGTGTACGATCCTGTGTGCATTTGTGTGTAAGTGCATACACATATACATGTATGTGTACAATCCTGTGTGTATATGCGCGTATGTGCATACACATAGACATGTATGTGTACAATCCTGTGTGCATGTGCGCGTATGTGCATACACATAGACATGTATGTGTACAATCCTGTGTGCATTTGCGTGTAAGTGCATACACATAGACATGTATGTGTACAATCCTGTGTGTATATGCGCGTAAGTGCATACACATAGACATGTATGTGTACGATCCTGTGTGCATTTGCGTGCATGTGCATACACATAATGTAAGTGTACAATCCTGTGTGCACATGCGTGTATGTGCGTTTATAAGTTTTATAAGTGCATGTGCAATATGCAGGTATGTGTCCGGGTGAGTGTATGTGCATGTGCATGTGCTCGTGCGCACAAGTGTTGTTGAGTACCCTTCATACCTGGGGTGGAGGGTGCATGTGTTAATGGGGGGGTGGCCATGCTGTCTGCGCTTGGCCGAACTCGATGCCCTCCAAGGTTGCCTGTGGGAACACAAGTGCGTACGTGTGTGCGTGTGTGTGTGTTCATGTGTGTGTGCGTGTGCGTGTGTGTGTGCGCGCATGTGTGTGTGTGCGCGCGCACGCGTTCGTACGCACGTATATTAAAATGAATGTGGGGAGAGTGATCACCTGTTTGTCTTTGAGTGACTAATATGAACGCATAGACACCACTTAAGTTAATAGCTCATAAGCTCACAGGCACTGCTTGAGGCGTCCTTGAGACAAACAGTGGAACATCAAGGCTCACGTGCTCGCAAGAGTGGAAGCTTTTAAAAATCAAACTGCTAAGCGGGCACAATTTGGCTTGTAATTAAGCCATGCAAAAAGCGTGGCCACACCTTCCTCTGCATGCCCAGGCCCAGAACTCACTGCACTGAAGTACGATGTCCAGAACTTACTACACTGGACTTTGTGCGCAGTGCCACTGACTTACACCAGCAGCAGGAGCAACGGGTCATAAGGGTCTTGGACTCACTGCAGCTTCCCTTCCACACGCCTTCAATACCACAAGCCATATCACACACGAGCATAGCTACACACACACACACCTGCAGCAGGGATGGCTGCTTGTAAAGGCCCTGGACATACCGCAGCTTCCCTTTCACACGCCTTAAATACCTCAAGCCATGGCACACACGAGTGCACGCACACACAAACACGCACACCTGCAGAAGGTGTGGCTGCTCGTGCGGGTCCTGGACTCACTGCCGCATCCCTTCCACTGCCACTCGGTGTGGCTGCGGAGATGGGGCGTACGTGGGATTCGGTAGGGGGATAGCGTGAGGCTGCAAGCAGGCGCAAAGGCACATGGAGACAGGGATAAAATTAATTTCCAGGCAAAGCTCCTTCTGTGCATGCTTGAGTGTGTGCATGTGTACATGTGCGTGTGCGTGTGTGTGTGTGTGTGTGCACATGTCTGTATTATACAGGTATTCACCTTTGCGTATGTGTATGTGTGTGCGCGTATGGGTCCACATGTGTGTATGTGCGCATGTCTGTATTGCACTGGTGTTTACCATTGTGTGTGTATTTGTGATTGCATATGCCTGCACATGCGTGTATGTGCGATTGTCTGTATTGCACAGGTGTTCACCACTGAGTAAGTGTATGTGTGTGCGCGTATGCGTGCATATGTGTGTGTGTGTGTGTGTGCGTATGCGTGCATATGTGTGTGTGTGCGTATATGTGCATATGTGTGTATTGCACAGGTGTTCACCATTGCGTGTGGCTGCAAAAGAAGAGGGGTGCACAAAGCGTGTGACGGGAGGCTGACATTAAACCACAATTGAGCGCACATAGACGCACGCAGGTGAGGCTGCTAACAAGCAACGTACATTTTAAAGGTAAGATGCGCAGCTTTCAGCACAAGCCTTGTACTGCCATGTAATGTCAAATCTCCCTATCACACACACACACAAAACGATCCACCATCACAAACACTCACGCACCTGCTCCCGAGGAGGATGGGAAGGGGGGTGCCACAGGGCGTACCCGTTCTGAACTACTAGACGGCAAGGGCTCCCGAGCAGCGGCGAGGAGGGCAGGAGGTACCGCAGCGGCCTGCGTTGGAACATCACACACGTGAGCGCAACTAACGGTTCAAATCTGCACAACCACAAAATTTGCGTCCTCCCTCTCATTTGCAAATACGCAAATATTACACACGTGGACACACACACACAGCCTCACTGCTGCCTGCCTCAACGTTGTCGATCAAACAGCACGACGCATGAAATACGTACGCACTCTGCCCCTTTCATACAAACACAGACATGCATGTACACGCACGTAAGGCCACCATACCTCATGGCTGCTGGAGCTGTGCTGCCGCCGAAGTGCAAAATCGTGCAGAGGGGAGCAACGTGCTTGCAAGGGGTCGCGCACACGTGCTGCTGACACTGCGTCTAAGGCTGCCGCTGCTGTGGGCGATCCCACAGCACTGCTGCCACTGCCGCTGCCGCTGTGCTGGTTCTGGCTGTGTGTATATGTGTGTGTGCGTGTGTGTACTTGTGTGTCTGTGCGTGTGCACATGAGCACGCCTGTGCGTTTGCATGCATGCGTGTGCGCGTGTGTGTATGCAGATATGCGAGTTTATGCGCGTTGTAATGGTGAGGTTGGCCAGGACCATACATATAAAGGTAAATCCAGTGTGTGTGTGTGTGTGTGTGTGTGTGACGATTATAGCAAGAAAACCTCAAGTGCATGGTTCTGGCCAGCCATTGATTCAATGTTCAAACATGTTTGAAATAACAATTGTACCTGTCCTTTCATATCACGCAACAAACCAGAAGCCACACACAGTGGGACCACATGCACACCTAAATGTACCGTATACACAGATCTTCACACCCCCCGCAAGGACACGCACCTGTCCCCCCGAGTCAGCATGCAACAAACCGATAGCCATACACAGCTTCCACACACGCACAGTAATGTGCCTGTGT
>Ga0307963_1000909_pt1 | contig 21499 bp, 20 predicted proteins | sample OrgLakmetagen594_FD_201829 | JGI IMG/M metagenome (GOLD analysis project Ga0307963, IMG submission 201829) | Saline water microbial communities from Organic Lake, Antarctica - #594 | ecosystem: Environmental > Aquatic > Non-marine Saline and Alkaline > Saline | place: Antarctica: Organic Lake... | reverse complement strand
CCCCCTATTCCCCCCCATCCCCCTGCAGCTGCCCAACGCGTGACGGCACTGAATATTGCTGCTTCAGAGGCTGCCACGCTGTTTAGGGCCTGTTTGTGTGCGTGTGTGTGATGTGGTGTGCGTGCGTGTGCGTCAGTGTGTGTGAGTGTGATGCCTGTGTGTGCGTGCGTGTATGTGTGAATGCCTATGCGTGTGTGTGTGAGTGAATGTCTGTGTGCATGTGTTTACTTTTGTGTGTATGTGTAAGCGTGCAAATTGTAAGCGTACACACGTGCACGTGCTTGAGTGGCAAGTGAAAACGCAGTGAGTGCGCCCATGCAGGTACACGCGCACTCCTACCAGCAGATCGCACAGCACAGAGGCGGGTAGCTGCTCAAAGGGAGTGGGGGTGGTGGGAGTGAGAACGGGTGGGTGCGATGAAGTGCCGGTGCTTGCACAGCTTGGAGGGTTACATGAGCTGCGCACGCAGCAGCCTGCATGCTCTGCTGGCTGCTGATGCTGGACTTGATGCTGAGCCTGCTGCAGCTGCTGCTGTGTTTGCTGCTGAACCTGTCCCTGCTCCTGCCTTTGCTGCTGCCCTTGCTGCTGCCATTCCATCGAGCTGTCTGATGCAATGTGTGTGCCATTGGCACGGGGCTGCTGTCCAGCGCAGTTTTGGGTGAGGTCTGGGAGGATGCTGCAACTTGATGGAGGTGGGGGAGAGGGAGGAAGCGGGACGTAATGTTCGGTGTGTGGAAGGACTGGGTGGCGCTGAGATGGACAACTGGGTGAATCTGGCACACACCGCAGGGAGGGGTGTTGTGTAGGGGCATCTGAGTTCGGACCACCACAAAAGGCGCCGCTGCTGCTGCTGCTGCTGCTGGTCGTGTTGCCAAGAGGGCAGGCACCTGTGTGCTTGGATGTCAACACATTTAGAGGGTCACACTGGGGGTATGACTGCAGAGGGTGGTGGTAGAGGGGGGGGCGCAGCAGGTTGCCATCTTTGTGGCAGCTGTTGTGGTGGTGGGGCTTGTGGGGAGGAGCAGGTGCAGCGATTTGCTGGAAGTTGGCCGCTAAATGCTCCAGGCATGCCCTGTGGTGTTCCGACAAGGTTGCGTGAGTGGTTGAGCTGCTGCAGTTGAGTTGCTGCAATCACTGCCGGTGCTCAGCTAAGGCACACGCAATAGCAAGGTAATGTATGTTTCATCAAAATACAGGCACAAACAAATCCGCTGCTCTGGACTGGAGACCAAACTGTCTTTTGACAACCTTGCGCTTGCAGCACCTGCAAAGCACTCGCTGGGCAAGATGCAAAGGACACGAAAGGACACGGTGCCCTACACAGTTGCCAGCTCTAATTGCACACAGAAGGATGTGTGCACACAGAAGGATGCTTCCTCCTGCAGGGCACCTTGTATCAAAGATCATTTTGAAACATTTAACACCACGCCCTGCTGCAACAGCACAGTCACCAATCCTTCAAACTTGCCCACACATCCAAGTTGTCTACACACCCTACATTGCATCCAACAGACCTTCACAGCCACAAAACCCTCCTGCAACAGCACAGTCACCAATCTTTCACACTCGCCCACACATCCAAGTTGGCTACACACCCTACTTTGCATCCAACAGACCTTCACTGTTACAACACTCTCCTGCAGCAGCACAGCAACAATTCCTTTCACCTCTGCCACACACCCAAGCCACCACCCGCTCACCCTAACACGCACCCCAAAAAACTGTATAGTCGCGACACTTTCATGCTTCTTAAGAGCTACAACTCGTACCTGAGCACCCGCACACCCATTTACCGCTAACCCTATCTTACACCTCACTTCCCTACCCCGGTACCCCAACCCCGCACTTGGACACTATTCTCTATACCCACATACCCCAACACACACGCACAGCACACAAACCCCAAAACCACAACCTACCTTGCATATACCTACCTTGCACTTGAACATCCTTAACCAACCCTACACTTGGACACTATTCCCTATACCCACATGCCCCGACGCACAAGTAGCACACAAACTCCAAAACACGCAATCGCACACACAGACAAACAACATACATACTCACCCGTACAGCGACCTGGTCGTAGGCAGCAGCAGCTCTGCCACCTGAGCCACGTGACATGCTGAGGGTACAGCGCCCCCCACCTCGTCGTCATCACCAAAGCTAACGCAGCCGCTGCGTGGCACAAGGCCCTCACCACCACCACCACCACCACCACCACCACCATCACCACCACCACCACCACCACCACCACCACCACCACCATCACCATCACCATCACCATCACCATTGCTACAGCATTGCTTCTGCCCCTCCTTGAGCGCCCGCCCCCTCGCTTCCCTCCCTTCACTGCTGCACCCACAACCGCCCTTGCCAACCCCACCCAGGCCCCCGTCACCTTCGTCACCCATTGTAATAAACTCCTGTCTGTCACCTGTTGCACTATTGCTGCAAATGTTGCTGCTAGCAACTCGGTCGTTCCTGCTGCTGCTGTTGCTGGCGTTCTCATGGCTGTTGGTGGCATTGCTGCTGGTGGCGTTGCTGTTCGTGGCGTTGCCTGGTTGGCTCAGCAAGTGCATGAGACGCGCAAAGCAGAGATCCATCAGAGATGGGACAACACTAAATCCATCTTGCCTCCCTGCACCTTCAGCCCCTAGCCCACCACTCTCACGCTGGCTGGACCCCTGCTGCTGCTGGGGGAGCAATGCAAACGGGCAGGGCGGGAGGACCTGCACCCCAAATACACAATAAAGACCATGTGACACGTTTATAATGCAAGCAATGTGAAACTCATTTCTGCTGCTGCTGGGGGAGCATTGCAAATGGGCAGGGCGGCAGGACCTGAACCCCAAGTGCATAAAGAACATCGTGCGACACGTTTCTAATGAAACTATGTATTCATATCTGGTGCAGCTAGGCAATCTTGCTGCAAAAGGGTAGGGCGGGAGGACCTGCACCCCAAATGCGTGAAAAACATCGTGCGACACGTTTCTAACAAAACTAAGTATTCATATCTGGTGCAGCTAGGCAATCTTGCTGCAAAAGGGTAGAGCGGGAGGACCTGCACCCAAAATGCGTGAAGAACATTGTGTGACACGTTTCTAACGAAACAATGCATTCATATCTGGTGCTGCTAGGCAATCTTGCTGCAAAAGGATAGGGCGGGAGGACCCGCAACCAAAATGCACGTAGAACACATGCGTCAAGCGCGTGCCATGTATTCAGTCCTAATGCTGCTAGGCGACCTCGCTGCGAAAGGGCAGGGCGGGGCCCCTGAGAAACAGCAGCTATGAGCATCATGAGAAATGACACTGAGAAGTGTGGGTACGCACATGCATCGGCAGCGTGACCGACGTGAGTCACTGGAATTCTGACAGTGTGCAAGTAAAAGTTTTGATTCTGGTGCAAGCTGGAATGTTCTATTTTGGTGCAAGTGATCATATGAGCCTGTGGCGTGGCAGCTGCAGCATTAAGAACAAGCCGTGAATTGGTTGACAGCTGCGTAGTATGGAGATGCGTGCTGAACACATTTATATATTAATCTTTTTGGTTTGATTTCAGGCTTTTTCCAAGCTTCCGCTCAGATGCCCCCCAGAGGCATATATAGCGATGTAACCTTACCTTATATATTAAAATGACACTCTTTAGCAGCTTCTATCTAATTATCTGTCATCCGGCTGCTCAGGCCCAAATTACTCATGCTGGAGCATGTGCAGCTTACTAATGTGCGCTTGTGCATACGCTTGTGCACAGTGGGCGTACTTGAGCTTCTAAGAGCTCACCTGAATACATCTGTAGCTGACATGGCTATCCCAGCTGCTCAGGCCCACATGTCGTATGTCAGGAATGGGTCCCTCAGGGTCGATCCATTGAAAGAAAGGTGAGCCAGGGCTGGGCTCACCCGTCCCAACCTGCCACCAGTTTCACAGTGTCATGTTTGGTCCTGGTGAATGGTTGCGTTTATGTGTGTGTGCATGTGACATGGGAGGGAGAAGCAGGGCTGGACTGGGCTTTGAGCCCAAACTGCCACCAATTCCACAGTGTTGTAAGGTTGTCCAACCGGTTGTTTGAGGTACAGGTTAATAAGTGCTTTTGTAGGGGACCGTCTGCAAAGGTGGATGGTCTTGACGCTTGCGGGACATGCATAGCTGCAATGTGAGCTTGCAGGAAATGCGTAACGGCGTGTGCTAGCACTGGGCTGAACTCAACCTGCCAATTCCACAGTGTTAAGGACACCAACTCGTGGCTTGAGGTGTATAGTTTATTTGAGTGCTTTTGGCGGCTAGTACACATCTGCCGCTGAAAGCTGAAAGCTTTCTGTTTAAAGAACAGTGATGTTGCGGCTAGCACACCTCTATCGCTGAACGTCCAAACACTGCACTGTGAAAAAAACAGTGACGTTGCGGCTAGCACACATCTGCCGCTGCAAGTCAGAACACTGCACTGTAAAATAAACAGTGTTGTTGCCACTAGTACACATCTGCCGCTGAAAGCTGAAGGCTTTGTGGTGTTGACACAAGAACCGCTTGTCTATGCTTTTGACACTGTTTGCTTTTATTGGCTTTGCTGATTCAGGACAGGAACAGCAGCAACGTGCTTGTCAATGCTTATGCTGCCGGAGATTAATATCAAAAGGCTTTATTGCGTCGGCACAAGCACAGCAGCATCGTGCTTCACGGCTACAACCCCTCTCCCTCCTGCCTGTGAAAGCAATAGTCTGCATTCTCTGATTACGTCACTCTTTTTATTCCGTCACTCTTTTTATCAAGTCATTTCTCTGACTGCATCACTCTGACACGAGCACACACTGTGTACCGTAATAACGCCGGCTGCTGCGTAATTGACCCAGAAGCGAGTGAAGGTGCGGGAGGAGATGTGCGAGCCAGCCATGCCTTGTACCATAGCCAGCGTGGAGCCGTTCTTCTCCACCTTGGTGTATAAGTGTGTGTGTGTGACTGTGACTGTGACTGTGTGTCGTGGGGAAAACAATATAAGATGCAAGTCGGTGGTCGGAAAGATGTTTCAGGACTATGGACAGAGGGAGCACAGAACCAGTGGATACATGAAGAGGGGACATACGAAGAGGAGATACGTGAGAAGGGGAGCAAAGCGGCATCGCCCTTCACAGGGGCGGCGTTGGCTGTACACAAAGGTATGGGAAACTAAACGAGTTGGTTAAGGAAAAGTCGTGGATGAGACTGCAGGACATGCTGCACTAAGGACTGCAAGGAAGCAGGTGTTTAAATGAGGCAGCCGGGTCTTGAGCCCGTGCCTGCAGCTATTTTATTAATGATAGCCCAGGACTACTTCGAAAGTATAATATAGTCTGGAGAGTCTGTTATGTCTGTTAGGTGATCTGAGGAAAAGTAGAAGTTCTGTTTCAAGGTTCTGCTGTTCCACGCACGACGTCTGCTTCCTCCTCGTAGTCAAGAAGCAAGACAACCCATCCAGCATTCTTGCAGTGGCCACACACACTATAGGCAACCAGAGTTGTATATGTCCACCTTGCAATGCGGGTTGTCCCCACTGGACTAACATGCTCAAAGCAGGAGGCTAAAAAAATCCATGATAGGCACGTGTAAGAAATGGGCATGAATGAAGTTAAAAAGTGCTTTGGCAAAGGTTTTGGCTGGATTTGTGCACTAACCAGGTGGTCAATGCAAGAGCGTGTGCAAACCAGTGTTTACCCTATAACTCTTCACGCATGAAAATAATTGACATGAGAACTGTGCAAGCAGATAGCTGTTTAAATTCTGAGCAGAATGACACCCTTTTTAGTAGTATGGGGGGTCAGGAAGAAGGCTTAGGGAGGGGGGGGCATTTGGGGTCGGAGGCCCAAAATTTACACGTGACTGTCAGGATATTTGTTACGCCTTCTGGGCGGTGATATATTTTATGCACGGTAATGCAAAACGTGAACTGCATGTTTGGAATGATTGCTGGTAATTTGCCTGGACACACCTCTGCGGCCTTCTTGGGGGCATTCCGCATTCCATGCAATTCTGTGACCAGGCACCCAGACCCCCCCCTTTATTCAAATCACCCAACAAGGGTGCCATTCTACTGGGCTTGAGCGGAGGATTCCAATATTCCAATACTATATTTATTATTTGCTGGAAGTGGCCCAAAAGAATTCTGGAGGCCCCCCCAAAAATGTTCGAGCACCCCCAAATGACCACCCACCAACCGACCTCTCAAAATCGACTCATTAATATACCAATCAATCGCTCTAGGCGTCAGGATTCCGAGTATGTAATTTATATTTCAATCGACACAGAGGTGAAAGGTGAAAGTTATGATAACTACAGCCTCCTGCTCAAAGCGTACAATAACCTCCACAATCAATAAAACACAAGTCTGCCCAACACAATTGGCACGCCCCTGTCTATAACATTCAGCTCCTTGCTCGTCCTGCACACCCCATTGTCTACCCCAAAAATCCCAAATGTTTAGGGTTGGCCAGAACCATATATATACTATGTATATACGGTATTTTTGGCAGGGAAATCACCTAATATACGGTCACATACGGTGTATATATACGGTTCTGGCCAACTCTCACAAATGTTGTTTTGTGTCCGGTTAATTCCTGCTGCTCAAACATTGGCAGTCACAGATAGGGGATTATGTGGGCGTTTGCCTGTTTCCCATTTTGCACTATTTTGGTATGGAGAAGGCCAGGCCTGACCACACCTGCTCTGATTCACCTGTGCCCCAACAAATAAGCCTCCCTGTCTTACGCCTTCACTGTCATACCAAAATTGGTGCAGGGGGTCAGGATGGGATACACACAAACACACACACACACACACACACACACACACATACACACAAAGTGGGGAAGTGCCCTGGCAAGAAGTGTGAATGTTAATATACACATTCTGGGGACATCTCTGCGTCTATCTCACACATTCACACCTTGACCACGCCAGATGTGAAAGTCATAGTTCAGAGCGCTACACATTGCCAGAAATGGCGCCAAGTGATGGCGCCTGTAAGGAACAGCGCCATTCCTGTGATCTGAAAAGTCCCTGCTTTATGTACTGTTCAACCTAATTAGTGGAATTTTTCTTACGCCACTTGTTCCGCATGGCATCCAACATTGCACGAGGACACGAGGACAATGAAAAATTGATGAGCAGCGACAAGGTGTGGCAGCAGTCCGGTGTTTTAATATTCTAGTGGCTTGCCTAGGCACGCCTGGTATTGCGGGACTGTGAATAGCACAACATCTAGCTGTCCCAGGCAGAAATGCATAAATTTGGGCAGACGTTTCCTAAGAAGTACTTACGGGACTAGGCGCAGCGAGGCAGTGGCCCGATGGAACTAGGGAAAGGGAGGCAGCAACCCCGTACTTTGAGGCAGCAGCCTCATGGAACTAGGGTAAGGAAGGCAGCAACCCCGTACCTTGAGGCAGCTGTTGCGGTGGCTGCCAAGGATGATGGTGTAGTTTGGCTCCACCGCGGCGAACACTGCAGCATGGCTATGCTGACCCAGGCTGCTGCCACTGCTGCTACGGCTTGTACTCCTAGGACCAGTGGCATTGTTGGTGTTGGGGAGTTGGTGTGTGGAGGAATTGAGCGGTACCTGAGAGGGAGCAGAGGGACTGCTCCCCGGATCTGGTGTTGGGGTGCAGGAGGGAGCGTGCTGGAGGGGTTGGACACGCTTGGTGCCCGGGAGCGGTTTGAGGATGATGGTCACATCGTTGTCTGCCTTGGCCTGGAGTGCAGGGGTGCTTAGGTCTGTTGGAGAGAGCAGGGCTAGAAAGTGGTTGGAGTGCACATAAAAGGTGAGTGCACGCGTGAGGTCGTGTGTGCATGCTTCAATATGCTGCTTTCGTGCGTACCATGGTATGTCAATATGTTATGTACTTTATGCTACACTATGTTACGTACCTATGCATGCTTTAATATGTTGCTTTACTGCATTTGTACATCCTACAATATGTCATGTAATTGGCATGCGACAATATGTCGCTCTCATGCCACCATGGTATTGTTAATATGCTTGGAAGTAGCTAGCATGTGCGTGAGTATGTATATGCATGCACGCATGCACGTGCTTGCACATGCAGTGTGCGTGCATGTGCGTGTGCGTGTGCGTAAGCATGTGTCCTTATCTGTGTGCGCGTGTATGTGTGTGTATGTGTGTATGTGTGTATGTGAGCGTATATGTGTGTACGTGCATGTGTGCATGCGTGCGCGTGCATGAGCATGTGCGTGTGCATGAGGGTGTGTGGGTGTGCGTGTGGTTGTGTGTGTGTGTGTGGATGGGTGCACTTGTGCATGTGTGCGTGTGCGTGCGTGTGTGTATGTGTTCGTGTGCAAGGGTGTTTGTGTGTGCGTGTGTGTGTGTGTTCATGTGTGTATGTGTGTGTGTTTTTGTGAGCGTATGTGTGTACGTGTTTGTGTATGTTCGTATGCGTGCGTGTGCATGTGCGCGCGCGTGCACGTGTGTATGCGTGCTTGCACGTGTGTGTGTGTGTGTTCATGTGTGTATGTGTGTGTGTTTTTGTGAGCGTATGTGTGTACGTGTTTGTGTATGTTCGTATGCGTGCGTGTGCATGTGCGCGCACGTGCACGTGTGTATGCGTGCTCGCACGTGTGTGTGTGTGTGCGTGTGTGTGTGTGTGTGTGTGTGTGTGTGTGTGTGTGTGTGTGTGTGTGTGAGAATTATCCTTAATACCTCAAAACACACGCATCCAGATCCCGAAGAAAATGCGGTTCCGGTTCTGCTTCCGAGCCATGCGCATTCAAAGGGCGGAATTACTAGGGTTCCGTCAAAATTGATGCGTGGATGCATTGCTTCAAATTTGGTTTCACGCTGTGCCGAATCACGATTCTGTGCATAATCTAAAAATTAATCGGTGCGCGAGCGATCGCTGTGACCCGACTGGATTATGAACTGGGAACTTTTGCCTGCGCGTGGGGATGTGCCCATCGAGAGGTCCTCCCACAGCCTTTCATGTGCTGGTGATGGCAAACGGCTCTTTCTGTTCGGAGGAGGCGAGTTCATGCAAGCTGGCTTGCAACAATTCCCATTGGCCGGCCAGGGAGCATGTTGGGAGCACATCAGCTGACTTATGACTCCTTGTCTGTGCATGCACCTGCAGAGCACGACTCACGCGTGCCTGTAAGCTCGGACATGTACATGTATGAAGACCAACAATGGCAAAGTAAGCTGCTGCAAACCAGTAGTGCAGTACAAAATGAGTGTTTCGTTTTATCTGTGATGCTGCGTTGTACAGAGAGAAGGACGAAGAAAAGGCATGTTCCAACGGTTCCAAACTTCTCACCCGCTCCCCAATTTCACACCTGCACACAGGGCTAGACGCCAAGGGCACCGTACCCAGTCCCAGGGTAAGTTTGCTTGCATTCAATAGTAGAATCAGAAAAAATGCATCCCCTTTGTGTGTCAAGTATGGTGTGATACGGTGCGGTACGTTACGAAGTTGTACATGCGGTACGGAACGGTACGGTACCATTAATAACGTACCGTTCTCAAACTTCTTACAGTCAGCAAGCCACAAGCACCTCCCTGAAACTTTAGTAAAAAACGACCCAAAACAGAGATTTGTGTGGCCCCAATTTCAGCCCATCACTACCCTTGCCACGCCAGTTCAAAGTGTCCTTGTTTTAGCCCCAGAACCCACGAACCTTCCCAATTGTATGGATGATTTCATCACAGGCCCTTGCAAATCAAAACACGGCCTTCCTTGCCCGAGTAATATTTCATATTTGATCAACCATCCCGTACAATACATACTCCCATACCATACGACTCCCGTACCATACGTGACGTACCGTATGGGACAACGAAGCTTCCCCCTTGATTCTACTTTTTTTTTTTTTTTAAGAGACAAGCAAAGCTGCAAAGGGCAAAGGGTCACGCATCTTGGCTCCCATTTAAATGGGCTCCCTTTTTTTTTGCACTGCGTCGTTAATGCCATTACTCCATGTGTCACCCACTTTCAATCAATCCACTTCCGTATACCAAGTCTACTGTACAAATTCATGTCTGCCTCACGGACGCTTCTTCCCAATTTCTGCGTTCATGCGCTTGTCTTGCCCAAGAATAATGAGCCCTGGCTTGTCGTTGTCTGTGTTTCAGGCATCAAATGATGAAACGCTCGCGTTGCATACAGGTGGCCCACTCTGCTGTCATGATTGGCGATACTATTTGGATCTTCGGTGGCAGATCAGGTGATACAGAAAACTCTGTTGTTCTTAGTGTTGTACTTCTACGCCGTATTTCCGTTTTTGGACCGTTTTTTGTACGGTACGGTCCAAAACCGTATAATCAGGGCTGTGCAATGACACCATCAGAGCGATTTTGCACCGTAATTACGGTACGGTGTCGGTACGTACCGTCAGAGCGTCAAAATGACAATGTCTCAGAAATGACGGTGTCTACCGTCCAGACGGTCGAGGGGCTGTCCACTGTAATCGCTGTGTAAACCCACCGTCAAGTGCTTTTTTGCTGTGAAAAGCTGAGACCAGGAAATCCTGGTCAAGACAAAAACTTTAAAATTTTTCCTTTCATTGCTGCACCGATCGTTTGTTTGTGTAAATAACACACATGCAACATTTTGAGATGAGGATAAAAGAGCCAAAATGGGGTCAAATGGCCATTTCTTGCCTTTTTGCGATTTTTGGACCGTACCGTCCACCGTACCGTAATGCACCGTCATGACGGTCCCTAAATTCCGAAATGACGGTCTGACACCGTCATTCACGGTGTCCACCGTCAGACCGTATGTTGACGGACCGTACCGCCACACCGTCATTGCACAACCCTGCGTATAATACGGTCAATGGTAAAATACGGTCCAAACCCATGGTCCATCTTTTGTGTATGCTTTTCCTCTTTGAGAGCATTTCAGTTATACATTGGAGATATGCGAATTAAAACATTTGTGTTGTGTAGTTATGAGCCAAAAGGACCCTTTGGTGCAAATCAAAGCCAATTATCAGCTTTTTGCACCGTACCGTACACCTTGCCGTATTTTACCATAAGTATGGTCCGGAATCATAAATACTGTTCTACACCGTATAACCGTACTGTACCGTATAACCGTACACCGTACTGGCACAACACTGGTTGTTCTGTTGCTACCTGTGACTGTGTGTGTGTGCTAGTTGCTTTGTGTCACACCTTGGTCTCAGGCTCAGAGATGGCCAAAACCAAATTCATATGCAGTATTCTCAGGTGGGCATTCACCAAACAGCTTGGCATTAACATTACATTAGAAGTAGGTTGTCCATCCTGACCATTCTTACTCAGGTTGATAATGTTAATCCCAAATTTGCTGCAACAGGAGTGGATATGGGAGACGGAGCCAAGGCAGACTTGTACTCTTTTGACACACACACAAGCACATGGTCATCTGCGGAAGTGGAGGGCCCTGTTCCACCCTCACGCTCCTACCACACGGCTTGTGCTTGTGGGGATTACATGTTTGTGTTTGGAGGCTGCGGTGAGAGCGGAGATATGTGGTGATGTTTGAGTTGCTTGGGAGTTGTGGTGGCAACTTTTCAATCAGTGCAGTGCAAAGACAACAGAAGGTCTAATGCAGGGGTGTGATGCTCCCTGCCCTTGCTTGCCCACACCAACCTCATAAGTGATAACATCCAAAAACGGAAAAAACGACAATCCAAGACCTTTTTGGCTTGTTTATGCCCAGAGGGTGCACAACAAATCGTACGCGTAGTCTAGCAAAGTGTTGTCACTGTGTGTGTGTGCACTGAAGCAAGCAACACGAGTTAAGTTTGAGCGCACCCCTCCTTACTATCAACTTAAAACGCTTTTATACCCAGGATACATACACACACAGGCAGGCAGGTTTCTTGCTCGCTTGCTCGCTCCTGACACTTCTGTCTGTTCTTGACTGATATTTTGATGTGGTGCAGGAGAGGGAGGCCGTCTGAACGATTTGTGGAGGCTCGACACAAAGGTGAAATTGCACCATGTTTGATTACCCACCTGAGTAGCAGCCATGAGAGGTCAACACATGGTACCTTACTTCTCAGGCCCTCCCATACTTCATTGTAGCAACACATCAACACATACGTCAAAAGATAGTACCTTACTTCTCAGGCCCTCCCATTCCATACTTCATTGTAGCAAATAGTGGAAAGTCCAAACACCACCGTCACCGATTGACAACCTTATCTTTCCTTTGTTATTACGAAGGCAAAGAAATGGGAGCAGATGCCTACCCCGCAACTGAAAGGTCGGGGGGGCAGCCGGCTGATTCCTTCTCCAGACGGAAACAAGCTTTACGTCGTTGCAGGTGGGCAGGGGTAGGGCCTGAGGCTGTTATGATGTGTCGCAACAGCCACATTACCAAGAACTTGCAGATCAGAACAGCTATCAAAATGATACTGAACTGCAGACTACAGAAAACAGGGCACAGGACCTCCATGCAGTGCCTAATAGTTTGACAAATTAATTATATGGGCTCATGTGCATAGGACTGTATCAGTGTTAAGTGAAAGTGACTTCAATCAAAGCCCCAGCAATTTACGCGCTTGAGCTCAGAAGCCACGCTAGCAAAGCAATTCAGGCTGTTGGGTATAAGGCAGGCTAGCATTCAGTTGTTTTACAGTGTCTTTTGGTTTTTTGTCTCTCTCTCAATCTCTCTCTCTCTCTGTCTCTCTCTCTCTCTCTCTCTCTCTCTCTCTCTCTGTCTGTCTGTCTCTCTCTCTCTCTCTGTCTGTCTCTCTCTCTCTCTTCTCTCTCTCTCTCTCTCTCTCTCTCTCTCTCTCTCTCTCTCTCTCTGTCTCTCTCTGTCTCTCCCTGTATTTAAACTGCCCAAGCATTACACGCAAGTATGTTTCCTGTGTCTTGCACTCCCATTGCAGGATTTGCCGGGGTGGAGCTGGACGATATGCACGAGTAAGTGTGTGCTGTTCCCCTTTCATGTTCTTTATTGCATGAATTGTGGCAAGTTCCTGGGCTGAAGCTTGCACTTGGTTGGCTGCCCATGTGTTCCAGAGCGCTTCACAAAGCAATGTTTTCAAAGCAGTGATGTTGGTTCTGGGAAAAGCGTTCTGCACAGAGCATACAAGCGCACTCACTTGTGTTCATGTGTACTCATATTAGGTTTGACACGACTTCTAGGGAATGGCAAGAGCTGCCATCTACTGGTCTACCCGCACGCAGCGTGTTTGGTGCAGGCGTGCACACTTGCGGCAACAAAGCAGTTTGCTCCCACTCAGGTAGGCAAACGAAGACTGGTAATCAATCACTGTCAGGTATGCTAATGAAGTATGCTAATGAAGACTGGTTTAAATGAATGAAGTATGCTAATGAAGACTAATAATCAGTCAATGTCGGTGCATTTTTAATCAGTCACGTTTTTAATCAGTCACCGTCGGTGCAGTTTTCTCCGTGCTTCTTTGCGTGGTGCAAATTTCTTTTTGAGCTTCCTGGCACGCCAAACATGAACAAACCTGGCCCATGCATAGAGAATGGGCATGTTGCAATGCCAGACATGGTGGTTTAAATTGCGTGTGGTCCCATTCCTTCTTTGTCACTTTCCTTTGTTCAGGTCACATGATCTTGTTCGGGGGCGAAATCGATCCTAGCACAAAGGTGAGGCCAAGTGTGCGTGCAGGGTTTGCTTTGCTTGCTTCTGAGCAGGCGAGCTAAGGTGTCTGACCTCACCTAACTGTGTAACCATTGTCGTCAGCATTTATCAACAAATAGTACACACTCTACACATCACGCTGACATAATGCAGCAAGAGCAGATGCAAAGATCACTACTCTGTATGGTGGCTTACAGGGTCACTCGGGAGCAGGAGACTTTTCCGACGCCCTGCTGTGTTGGGACAAGCATGAGGTACAGTGATCACGACATGCTCTTGGTCACACATACACACACACACACACATACACACACACACACATTCCGATGCAACTGTTGTATTGGGACAAACATTAGTACACAACATGCTCTTGATCACACTCATAAATTAACATAAGATGTACACAAGATCCACGAGTTACAAGTCAACACTTTGTCATAGGTCACAAATCAACATTGTAACAAAGTGTTGATCACACTCATTCACATCAGATGTACACAAGATCCACGAGTTACAAGCCCCTTCTTTACTTGTGCTGAGTGTGCAATCAGCAAAGGTCTTATCAAACTACGAGCCGCTCGGGTGTGTGCATGCGTGCCATGCATGGCAGACAATTAGTACCACACATTGGGGGCACCTCCCACCTACTGTGCAACTCAAGAAACAAGGACCTGCAATGATGCTGTATGGTTGCAAATATTTGTTGCAGGTGTGATGCTGGAACTTATTTGTTGCGAGATATGATGCCCTGAAGCTCACGTGCTTGTATCATGCGTTCATCTTTCCTTGCAGGGCTGGCATACTTTGACAGCCACTGGTGCAGACAAGCCTTGCAGCAGGGGTTGGTTTGCTGCAGCACTGCTACCACAAGGCGACCTCGTGGTTCATGGTGGCCTGGACAGCGATAACAAGCGCTTGGGTTGCATGTACAGGCTAAGAGCGCATGGTCAGGAGGCAGAGGTGTAATTTATCCTCAATTCATCATGCTGACTGTTCCATCACGTCACCACTGCTGCCCTAGCGGAGCTCTTCTTTCCTTCTCTCTTTCTACATAGCATGCAAGCACTCGTATGCTGTGGTAGTGATCGACCTGGTGAACTGCTGGTTGAACTTCTGCACCGCGCAACGAAATAAAACTACGCAGGCAGTGAAAAACCATTCCCCACATCAATGAAGGAAAAGGAGCCACTTTGGTGACCGGGTACTGTAAAACTCCTCCACCAAGAAACAAAAAAAGATCAATGGGGATCTAGAGGGTTGCATGCTTCACCTGAAACCGTCTGCTGATGAAAGTTGATATTAGTGCTGGAAAGGGTACGTCTGATATGGACAAGTTTGGCAGCGTAATTGACAGAATAAACATGAGCTTGTAACCAAGTCTCTAACTCTTTGAGAATCAAGACTCGGCTCCTTAAAAGGTTAGATTATTAAGTTAGGTTCACAGGTTTTAAGCCTTCAGCCAAGTGGTTCGGCTGCTCAGCTATACAAACGCAAACAAACTCAGCAAGAAAAAGAGAACTGAAAAAGCTCTGACTGTCAGCAAACTTGAGCCAAGAACAAATGCACCTTGAAAAAACCTTGAGAACAAGGGAAAAAAGGGCATGGCTTTTGAGGGACATTGCAGCACTGAATAAAAACAGTAAATAGATATGTCAGGCAGGTCCACCGACCGCATCAAATAAAAAGGGGGAATCATCATCTTTATTTGTGTTTTGGGCAAGTAAAGAAGAAGCACAGGGTCTAGCACGCCGAGAAACCAAGAATCAGGGAGGCAGAATAAATCATAGGGTACATCAAATTTGGGTGTGAGGAGTAGCATATGCACAACAAGAAGGTCTGGAACATCAAACACACCTGGACTGGTTTATCACTCTTTTGCTGCGGGCTCTGCTGCTAGATGAGCTTAGAACCAGCACTTGCCTGGCTTAGACTGTCGTGTACCGTAATCATGTCAAAGCAAATTGAATCAGCTGCAAAAGCAGGCACTCCCATGTTTCTCGTTAATCACCTTCGCAGCAAAGCACAGTTAGAAACCAAGGACTTGCTTAAATAAAAACTGCCATATCGCATTTATCTGCCTTGAACCCAATGCACCTCACAGCCAAGATGGAATGATGTTTGCTCTTCTCACACAGGGAAAGCACACTGCTGTTTGTGTTTTAGTAAGCATTCGTGCGCAGGCAATCCAGGCAAGCGTCTACATGGTTGAAGCCTCTATGCACACACCACACCTCTGTTCTGCAAGCCATCCCAATCGGTCATAAAGCGTGTCAGTTCACTGGCACCTCAGCACGAAGTTCTGGAAGCTTCTTCTATGCTCCTTCCCAGTATGTCCTGTGTTGGTAGGTTTGGTCGTGTGTGTCCTGGACATCCTCGGGCTGAGAAGCTCAGAGAGCCCTCTGGGTTAGTAAACACTTCCCATTGATGAAGCTGTGTGTCGTCCGGGGAATGAATGCAGCGGCTGACCCAAGCTAGCGGTCGGTGGTCCCTAGCAATTGCATCACACTGGAGAGAAATGGACTGTGTTGGCTACATTTCTCAGAAAGTTCCTTAAAAGGCTCCAGCGTGTGATTGTTGTAGATGGTGCCACCCACTCCCAAAAGGATGGTGTGGAGGGTGACGGAGGCTCCTTGAAGGATGGAGCAGAGGCCTTTACATACGCTGTTCCTGCGAGGCGTTTAACTGGTTTTAAGGTCTAGTGTCCTCACAATACTTGATCTCGATGAGGAGGATGTCAAGTTGGAGAATGCTGAGATCTTTGGGTCGGTGCTGTCTAATACGCACGCGTACGCGCGCGCAATAACAAAAAAACAAGGTGGATCTGCCGGTGGCGACTGGCGGTGCTGCTGAAGTGTTTAACTATTGTGTTACTTTTTCCGGACTCCCCTATGTGTAGGGTCGCAAAAGGCCGCCAAATCCAATCACACGGCCTTGGCCGCCACTGCGAAGAGCAAGGGGGTCCCGCCTGTTAGCCTTGACTCCTCGCAGTCGATGGTAGTTCTGAGTGATGGTAGTACTCTTTAGCTTGCGTTAACGTGTTCTAACTTATTAGTACAAATTGCTCCAGTATCGGCCTTGCACTTCTTATGACAATTCACCGCTGTTTAGGGCAATCTATCTCTACTGAGTGTTTCTGAATGTTTGTAACATAGTCATGATTCTGGTGAGTAGACAACAAATGAATAGGACAAAACTTTTACACGGTCATACAGTCATTGATGCGTCAATTTCATGAACGCCGTGAACCCCATATCGAACCCAACGGTACTAGCATAGTAGAGACATTCCAGGCTCTTCGAACGCATGACATCGGGCTGCTGGGTTTAGAGTTGAATGGGAATCTTAATGACGACCAACCAGATGTTGGGCTTTGGCTGTAAATGATACGCACTATCAATTGATAATAAATGCCTCTAGCCACACACTGTCTGATGTCCCGGCAAGTTTGAGACAAGTTTGGCCAAACTTGCTCAAACTTGAAAAGCTCACACTCCAGATTGGCGTCCTTGCTAGCCCCAACATGCATGGTTTGCTCGAATGCATTATTATAAACATTGTCTATACATAGCCGATGGTCGAGGAGAGCTCCATGAGGAAAAAGTGCGCGTCGCATTTGGTGATGCAAGTTTGAATTCAACCTTGCAAGTTGTACAATAATATGCGTGATCCATGCTACCCTTTTTCCACATTGTTTGAGCTGTGCATGTCTAACTATAGCACAGCATCCCTTAAATCTGGGAATGGCCCCTAAGTAACATAATGCCAGATCTGGCCAGATAGAGAAAAAAAGAGTGACAAAGCTATTTCATTCAGCTTAACTCACCGCCAGGATACATAAGATAGGAGGTAAGCAGACTGGCCAATTGGCGACCTAATAGGTAATGCAGTTGCTAGATGGACGACTCCTGAAACTACCTATGCAACTTGCTGTTAGCTACAGTGGAGTGAGCGGGCCTTTTGCAGAGAAAGCAAGCACTGTTTGCTCCCTCCCTACTGTTTTCGCTTTTGCGGGCCTTCGTTTTTAAGTGATAATACTGAGGCTCCTTCTTTTTATAAACTAACAATTGTGATAAACTCTGTGATGATGCTGGCTCAACAACACAATACGTCAGCACTGCATCATTGTAAGCACCCATCATATGCCAGGGCATCAGGGCGTATCATAAGCAGGAGGTCCCCACGCCTTGGCTTTCGAGTGGAGTGTGCCCAAAGACTGCAGGGAGAGCAAGAACAGCATGTGTGTGATGTACATGGTGTCTGTTAGGCTCTAATTTTGCATCGGCAGTCAAACTGACCAAGCGCCTCCTTTTTTCTTCAGCCTGCTATCTTGATACAAACATACCTTAAAGGCGCTGGCCTCAAGCCATATCAGAATGCCAGATTATTGGGTGAGTGCTGCTCATCTCACACACACACACACACACACACACACATACACACATACACACATATACACGCACACATATACAAACACAGACACACACATACACATGGCATGTGTCACATGCATACACACATACACGTGTGTGCGCACACAAACATGCATGCGCGCACACACACACACACACACACACACACACACATGCACACATTCATGCACACACCTGCATTCATTCACACATTTACACGTGCGCACTCACACGTACACACACATATACGCACATGCATGTATACATATGCTATATTATATATTCATTCACTCATTTACATATGCACGCGCACACGCACACATGCACACAACATCACACACCTGCATTCATTCACACATTTACATGTGCGCACTCACACCTACACACACGCACTTGCACGTATACGTATGCTATATACTAGCATAGACACTAGTATGCACACACACACACAAACACACACACTCACACACATACACACGCACACAAGCACCACATATACATATTCATATAGAATTACACATCTACAATTACACATAGAAACACTCAGCACACACGAGCAAACATGCACTGATTTAAAGAGGGTGCAAACAGCCACTGTAGGACAAATGAACCATACGGGAAGAGAACTTGCACTGAACCTTTTGAAAATTTTAAGTGCCACTTGCAACACACGCAATAATGCACTCATTGCAGGGGAGTTTGAAAGGAAGGACATTCTTGAAAAGGAGCAATTGCTTACGTGGCTCAAGGACAGGGTCGAAACATTAGCCAGCCTCTTAAACACCTCCTTGGAACTGGAGGGTCCCTCCTCACCCCCCTTTGCACCTGTGTTTTGTACTCTCCTCTACAATGGCGGACTTGAACTGCTTGAGGAGGAGGTGGCTTTGACTTTACCTCAGCGCTTGACCGACCTCACACAAGCACTGCCAGGCACTGATATCTTGCACATCATTTCGTTGGTAAGCCACTCGACAGTTTGACTTTACCTCAGCGCTTGACCGCCTCACACAAGCACTGCCAGGCACTGATATCTTGCACATCCTTTCGTTGGTAAGCCACTGGACAGAGTCTTAGGGGCATGTACGCTTGATGGCAGGGATGATTTTGCTCGTATTGGCTTGGAATTTATCGATTGCAGTGTGTCCTGCCCCCTTATTTGTTTTGCACCAGCCTTGCTTGCTTCGAATTGGAAAGCAGTAGAGATCATTACGAGTGGGTGAGTGACTGAAAGTGGGCTTTCAAGGAAGACAGACCTCTACAGCTCTACAGCTCTGCCACCATTTAGTAGGGATATCTTCTAGGGGACAGCTTTGCTGAGGGGACACGTAATGAGAGGGCCACAATTAGTGACTAAGCCAATTAGTGACCTGTGGCCTTGTTCCGTCGCAAGGTAGACCACCGTGCATTGCAGCACAAGCGTCCGCTTAAGTGTAGTACATCCCACGTGTCAGGGCTTACAGGTTGCCCTTCGCCATGTGAGCAAATTGCTGCCACACGAAAAGGGATGCAGCAGGCACCACCAGAGGAACACAAAACCAAGCAGGCATTAAATCCACTTCCATATTATCATTGGAGAAGCGAGAGCTACCCTATATTACAATTTACTTTATTGTCCGTTTGCTTCCCAATCTATCTACTGGCCTACTTGTCCAGAGCTGCAGCAAATCAACCTAACATATTTGAAAACCTGGCAACTTGATGATTCACTGTACACCGCTTCAAGCTCCGCCTCCTTCCGTGCAACAAGAAATACCAAAAGGGCAAGCACAGCAGTTCTTTGTGCTCCAGTGTTTGCTTTCTCTAAATGTAAAAAGACGCTCCAGTACTCGCTCCCAGGCTCCCAGGCTTCTTTACACTGATGATGCTGTGAGCTCTGTGGAGGCTTCTGTCCACAAGCTTGTCTCTATCTACCCGTACAGGTATTCTTTGCTACACTGGCGCGTTCCACGAGCCTGCTACTTGCTTCATCTTCGACACTGCATCATGAATTATAATAGGGATGCATCATTGCAAATACTAGTTTTAAACAGTGCTGTCCATGCTTTGACTACCGCGGGCTGTAAAGCTAAAAGCGCTTGAAAGCCCCATTATCATGACAACCTGCGCTTTCAGCAATAGCCTAGTGCAAGGAGTTGTGTTCCTGCGTTTCGAGCAAAAAGCAGGTAGGCGGACCGTAATTAAACAATGTCGTGACTTTCTGCATCTTCCAGTGCTGGAAACGGCAGGGTCAAGCCTATGACGCAAGAATAATGCTTGGCTGGTTGCATGAAAGTGATTTTTTAGCTCTAATAGGCCCTGGTGTGGCTCCCAGAGGACAGGGGGGGGGCAATTGCTGTAAAATGGATATGTCTAGGGGAGGTGGTTGCTGTTTTTTGGGGGGGAGGAATAACGTACATATATAGCAGACAAAACAGTCATGCAATGGCAATTGCAATTGCTTGTTATTGTTTGACATTCCAGTGCTCTGGGTCTGAATGGCCCACACACAGTTATGATGTTCGTTTGGGTGATTCGAGTCCAACCAAAGCACTTTATTTATGGTACAGGTGCAACGACAAGAGAGCAGAGGTGCTTGCACTTATCAACGAATATCCAGAGCTACTAACCAGGTGCGTCATCTACAGCCTGATTTTCTGAGAAAAGAAAAGAAGAAAAACTACGCAGGCAGCAAAACACTCCCTGCATCAATTAAGGAAAAGGATTTATATTTCATTTATTCAGAGTGCTCAAATCCAGTGTTGTCTTTTTATTGTGAAGTCCTGAGTACATCTTTAAGCGGTCCTTGTGCTTTGTTTTAACAGAAGAAGCTTGCTACCTTCTGTCTGCCCTGATCTCCAGTCAATCTAAAGCACAGGCGGTTAAGAGCTTTAGGCGCGTGCTGGCACCTAATTGCTCCTCCTTCTTTTATCATGCTTGGTGTCTTAACACTACCTGCATTATATTTTCTACCACATTTCTACACAGGATGCCTTTGTACTGCCAGGACCGAATCAAAGCCGTGGAAGACCTACCCGTTGACCTCCAAAACAGGATATTCAAGAACTATTGCTGACCACGCTTTCCTTCGGGCAATGTTGATAGTAGCAGAGAGTGAAAATATGCTGGCAGCTGAAATCCCTCCCTGCATGATGGAAGAAATAGGAGTAGTCATGTAGTATTGCAAACTTCTCGGCACTTGCGACTTAATTTTGGCGCAAAAGGCTTTCAGGTGTTGGCTCCTCAATCAAAGCTGGACGTGTTGACACTGACAGCATAGCCTTTTCTTTATCAGCAGATTAGAGGCCGAGCTAAAGAACCTTTAGTAAAAAAACAGAATGGTTACTATGGTTACAATGGTTACAATGGGTGGTGACCTTCAGCCAGGTTGTTTGGCTGATCGGCTGCTGACTGGTCTCGGCCAGCCACAAATAAATCCATAAGCTCAGAAAGAAAAAGAAAAAGTCTATTGTTCTGCTGAGAAAGGAAATTATGAACAAGTTGGTTGTTGACCTGTTGC